>ERZ836877.265-NODE-265-length-93164-cov-22.305588_pt1 | contig 93164 bp, 68 predicted proteins | sample MGYA00519469_ERZ836877 | MGnify/ENA primary metagenome ERZ836877 (study PRJEB31850, sample SAMEA3708809) | human gut metagenome | biome: human gut; feature: human-associated habitat; material: faeces | place: China | collected 2014 ...
ACGTGTCGAACACCACCACCAGGAGCAGCACGCGCAGGGCCACCAGCCCCACGCCACCGATAAAAAGCCAGTAGAGCACGTTCAGAATTTTAGCCGTCAGTTTTTTAGTCTTTAGTCGGTCAGTCATTTGTCGATGGTCTTCACCCTTAACTCTTCACTCTTCACCCTTAACCTTGCAGCCTTGCGGATATCCCTCTCGGCCGGAGAGTCAACCTTCGTCGGCATACCGAGTATGATCCTCGCTTCATCCGCAGCCCTGTCACTATGGCCGTTCTCCGCATGTAGCAGCATCATCAGGTAATGCGGATAGAGGGCCGAGGGCTTACGCCAGGAGGCACGCCGGAAATAACGCTCCGCATCAGTATAAAGACCGCGCGCCTGCGCGTTCTTCCCCAGGATGTTGAGCGGCATAGGGTCGGAGGATATCCTCAGGGTCTCGAGCATCAGGGAGTCCGACTCCGCGTAGCGTCGCGCGCGGTGGCAGGCCAGACCGCGCGCGAAAAGGTCGCGGGCGCGTCCCTCTGTGTCGGGCACCGGTATCGAGTCCACACACAGCAGCGTCAGAATCACGGCCATGACCGCGGCAGCTTCGATGCGCACCAGGAGATTCCTTGTCCATAGTCCCGCCGCGCAACCCACGGCTATCAGCGTGCCGCAGATCATGAAGATCGGGAACCGCAGGGGATAGGAAGCCAGACAGATTATGGCGAACGCCGTGGCCGCTCCCGCGAGTCCGCAGCGCCGTCCCCTGATCCCGGCATATATCGTGAATGCCACGAGCAGGATGAACCCCGCCATCGCCACGGGGCCGCACGCCACTCCAACCTGCAGGTATTCATTGAAGAGATATTCCGGAGCTCCGGCAACCATCCCCTCTCCTGAGGCCATGCCGTCATGGGTCATGAAATACCTCTCCTGCGCCTCACCGTAGGCTCCTGCCACATATTCGCGACCGACACCCCACAGTGGCGCGTCGCGGAGCGTCAGCATCCCCACCTTCCAGATCAGCAGCCGCCCCTGTGCCGACTCCGGCTTCAGGGCATAGAGGGCGCAGAGCGATCCGCAGACCACGCCGCATACAGCCAGCGACACTGCAAGGACGGCAAGCCTGAGCTTACGGCGCCCCAGGGCAACCATGAGGCGTCGCAGCCTTATCCCTATGCCGCCCCTCCGCATCATCAGCCATGTCAGCAGGCATCCGGCCACTGCGGCCATCCATCCCGTGCGGCTCATCGACGCCGACAGCGGAGCGGCCATCAGGAGCATACACGCCCTCCCTATATGGCGCAACAGCCGCCCGTCGCCCAAGGCCAGGGCCAGAGCCAAAGGAGCCGTCATGCCCAGGAAACAGCCGTAGGGCCCGGGATTGAAGAACGACCCCGTCACGGCATACAGGGGATGCCCCGGCTCCGCGAGTCCGCAAAGCTGCAGCAGTCCCCACACCGACTCCACAGCCCCAGTAGCAAGCACCACTCCCGCCGCGATCCATGCAGTTAGCGTCCCCGCGTCGCATGGCGTTTTCATATGCAGAAGCTTACTGAACAATCCGGTCATTCCCATGCTTCCGTCACCAGAAATGCTGGCGGCGCCCGTTGAAGTCATATTCGAAGATCCGCTCCGAGCGGCCGCGCGAATAGTTCCTCAGATAATAGAGTGTCCCCTCAGGCACTTCGAAGTCGAGCGAATCAGACATGGCCATCTTCCTTCCCGCCGAATTCCAGCGGCAACCCCCAAACCAGAAAAGTTCGTAGTCATCTCCCGCGCGGACATAATTGTCGCGGTTGCGGGGCACATACATCAACCCCTCCAGGCTCACGGGGCGACCCAGGTCGAGGCCGGCCCATCCCCCGCTCCCCTCCTTATAGTCGAAAGAGGTGAAGATATCGCCGTCAAACACCTTGTCGAGATCATGGGCCGGATCATTGTCGTAGGCGCCGCGGGTGCCCATCAACCGCCCCTTCAGAGCGGCGCCGTCGCCACCGGCCTCACGGAGGGTAAGCTCCGCGATGTTGCAATGGCTGCCGGCAGGCCCCACATAGCGGTAATAGCGGTGGGGCGCCGTGGGAGAGGCAAACCGGATCTCGTTGAGGCGCCGTTTCGGCAGGGCGGTTATCACGTGTATCGTGTCGGGATGTGCGAACGTCGGCTCGTCGGCACCCTCAATCACTCCCCCTATGCACCTTTCGGCGAGTTCCCCGTTGCGGGCGTTGAGGGGGAACTTGGCGTAGGCGGTCAGTATCCTCCTCCCCTTTCCGGGAACGATGTAGCGCACTTTCCCCTCCCCGCATCTCATCTCAAACGGGGCGCTGACCGGCTCGAGCCGTCCGTTCCGCATCACGGCGGCCACAGATATCACGCCACCCGACACGTCGCGGAACCGCACGCGTTCCCCCGCCGGCGAACAGTCGACCGCCACCCACCTGTTGTTGCCCCAGGAGGCCAGATAGACCGTCTCACCGCCGGCATCGGCCACCTCAGGCTCCACGTCGAGAGACGCTCCCGGCTTATAGATGGCGGTGACGTCACTGAGTTTCGGCAGCGCGAAGGTGGAGGGGCGCGACGCCCGGTCGGCCGGCAACCCGCGGTCGATGTCGCGGTTCAGTCCGAACTCCTTGCGGTAGATCTTCGCGGCGACAATGTCGAACTCCGCGGCGGGGATGAAGTCGGGATTCTCGGTGCTCGCCACATAGGTGGCGCCCCCCTTCCCTATGATGAAAGGCCAGGAATGACCCGCGCTGTTCTCCCCCCTCACGGGCACCATGTCGATACCCGCCGGAATCCCGGCGGCGCGCATGAGATAGACCACCCCGTGGGCGAACTCGCGGCATGTGCCCGCTTTGTCGGTGAGGTTCTGCATACCCAATGCCGGGCCCTGCGGCAGCTGACCGGTCCATTGGAACGCCTTGCGGTTCCAGGCCTTGATAAGGGCACGGGCCGCCACAAGGGGGTCGTCGCAACCTGCGTCACGCAGGCTGTCGATCACCCCTGAGAAGAGGCCCCTGGCATATATGCGCCAGGGGGACACATGTTCGTCCTCTATGCGGTAAGGGAGCACATACCTTATGAAATCCTCCTCGCTGACATTGACCGACCACGGCATCTCCCGGCGCGTGCGGAATGCGAGTTCAATGTCGTCGTTCATCCTCTCGAGATCCATAGCCGTCAGGTCGTTGTCAGCCCTCAGCGAGGCGGCGGAGAAGGCTCCGTCGGCCTTCTGCAGGGAGTCGACCATCGCGATCCCCCTCTTACCCATCACCGAGAAGAGATGGTAGAAATCGAGATAACGCTCCAGTTCGGGCCCCCGGAGCGTATGGTTGAAAGGCATGTTGGCTACAATCCATTCCGCGCCCTTTCTCTGCAGAGGAGTCTCCGAATTGTATTCTATCAGAGATTCAAGCTCCCCCCTCCTCTTGTCGGAGGCCATCTCCAGAGCCTCGCGCAGCCCTTCGTCGCCATGCGCGGAGCATCCCACAGACACTGATGCCGCAACCGATATCAATATCCTCCAAGCGAATCTCACTGTCACTGTCATTCTTAAACAACTTCTTATCATCATTGAAAATTTTCCGTGGATACCGGCCCTCCGCACCTACACAAAAAACTCACGCAGAGGCGCGGAGGGCTCGCAGAGATTCTTGTCACGGCAGTCCCTTATCACACCATATCTCTATTCCCGACAAAAGACAGGCCTCATGAAAATCCATATTAATCTATCTTCCGTCATATGCATCCGCATCTTCACATCGCCCTGACAATCCGGCTCTTGCCATTTCTCTGACTTGCCAAATTGTCCCAAACCAGTAAAAACCGGCAAAAACCAGGCTACGCAACAGAGACTGATCATGGTTGAAAAGCATCATACCAATATTCTGTTTTTCCGGTTTGCCATCTCAATCCAATAAATACGGACCCCAAACTCCGCACTCTTTTCGGCAGTTTTAATTAGCCTGTAAACAGCTGCGTAAGCTCCGGGGCTGCGGCTTTCCAGCCGCAGCTGCCGAGGACAGTTGTCAGACACAGGTCTGAAGGGATGCAGAGCATCATAGGATCTTTGCCACATCCAACAGCCGGGGATTAGAATCGCCATCGCCGTCAAGAGGCTCAAGGATGAAAAGAAAGCCACTGTCACTGTCAGTAGCAACCGGAGTCGTCAAAAAACGGATATTGATATCCGGCACGATATCGTTGGCTTTTCCTCCGTTCGCCATGTCATAATCCATCACGCGTGTTTTCCCATCGCGCGAGAGAATCAGCGTCCGCGACCCGTCTTTCCTGAAAAGCTGGGCCAACGACATGCCTCCGCTTGTGCGCACGTATATCATGGTGTCATACAGTCCGTCGGTCTCCTTATGGAAATCAAGATAACCGTATTTGGCCATGGCTTCCCTATTGCCGGATATGGTCTGGACTTCCGGTATGGCATCGAATATTTTGCTCATGGTGAATGCATCGGTCGCAGGGTCATAGACCACGGCCTCATTGGTGTCCTCTATCTGATAGAATACCCTGTCGCCAGTATTGTTGAATTGAGATATCTTGCGGAGCGAGTTCGCCTGGTCTTCATCAAAATATCGTTGACGCACTTTCCCTTCGGGCGACCATGCGTTAAACCATTTGTCGCCGGCACTCACCACCAGAAAGGTAGTGTCGTTGACGTATCTGATCTGGCTTGGGAAACCCTCGTAGTCTTTTCTCCCGATAAACGCGAGTGTACGCGCGTCATAGCGGGAGATTCCGGACTCCGAGCCGATCCATATCTCTTTCCCATCCTTGCCCGGCACTATCTCAAAATCCAGTATGCCGCCGTATTCCTCCGGGCCGTTGCCCTGACGCGACAGTTTGCGCAGGAACTTTCCCGACTCGTCAAACTCCATGATCTCATTGAAAGACTTGACATATATTATTCCCTCCTTTTTCACATATTTCCCACGATTATCTCCGATGAGGCAACTGTCGTTGGTCTCAAGTTCTACTATGGAATAATCGGTCATAAGATCCGACAGTTTCATATCCGACAAATCTTTCCTGTTGGCAAAATCGATTCCCCCGAGCAGCGAATCGTTATTAGATTCTTGATGCCTACATGACATCAGCCACAGCATACTTAAAATGATTACCCCTAAAGTCTTTTTCATCATAATGACATTTTATAAGTATAGGTATACTGGCTTAAGCCAGTATACCTAATTTTGCAGAATCAGACGCCACAGTTCAATTATATGATACTGAACCACATGCACAGATATCTCCTCTCCCATCTATGATACAAATGTGTCTTGGACAGCCGTATAAATCTTTATCATACTCCCACTTGCAAGTTCCAGATGTGTTTTCATTGTCTGAGAGGGCTTCGAGGTTCTCCATCTGGAGCGGAGAAAGAGCCGTCTTTGAGGAGTTGCCTTGCATGGCGAAGCCTCCTGCCGCGAGGGCAAGGAATACAAGCCCTCCAAAGAATTTCTTTGTCATTGTTATTAATTGTTATTGGGTTATTATCTCACCGGAAATTCCGAAGCGGATTTCACGATGTCTGTTATCAAAATACAAAGTCACAGTGCGATGGAATTCTCCGGGAATAGTATCGCGGAATGTGACATCCACAGAATAAGCCTTTCCCGGCGGTATGACTGCCATCGACACCCTGCCGACGGTGCACTCACATGAACTTGCAATGTCACCGACCTTGAGAGTGTCCGCGGTCTCATTGAGCATATTGAAGGTATGGCTCACACTGCGTCCTCCGGCTATCTTTCCGAAATCATGCTCATATCCTGAATCAATGTCGTCTTCCTCAGATTCCTCAAAATCTGACTGCATGATGTTCTTAAGATAGACTTTCTCAAGACTGTGCATGTCTATGGGATTTCCGATAAGCGTCACACGATTGTCACTATCCAGAAGGAATGACTGCAGATACGGGTTTTCCGGAAGACCATTGGCCCTCATAAAAAGGCTGTCGCTGTCAACCACAACCTTACCCGGGAAACTGTTCTCCTTTATCAGTGTGGTCAGCTCATCGACCCTCTCAGTCGCGACTATCAGCAGCACCTCCACTCTATCACGGTTTTTCAAAGAATCAAGTTTCCATATCAACTGATTCCAGAAAGGGAGCTTCATACGGCAGCCGGTGCATCCCTCAGAGTCGTAGTAGGCTACGATGGTGAAATCAGACGGCTCCTTGACGAAGACACCGCCGCCGGCGAGACGCATGCTGTCGGGGAAGACAATCTCACGGCCTGTCCACTCCAGGATGGCCGACTCGTAGTCGGTCTTCCCGGATGAACATGACGCCGCCATCATGATCATGGCTGACGCCGCAAATATCGGCATGAGTTTCAGAAACCGCATGGTCTGGACAACCATATGGATAATCATTCCAGAGTGAAATATCCTACGTAGGATCCGTCGGGAGTGGATATCTCAAGGCGGTAGTCCCCCTCTCTTCCGTCGAACGGCATCACGTCTGCCGCATCCGTGAGTGTGGATGTCCAGCAGCCCATCGTCGTTCCCTCTCCGGTGATCGTCACATCCGCGGGATATGACTCAAACGGAAGAATGAACCCGACTGTTCCCGATTCCTCAACTATCACATATCCTGTCATCCCATAGGTGAGAGAATAGGTCATGGGGAAATCTGTTTGTTTACGTAACTCCAAGGGTATTACATCCGGAGACTTCCCTTTCCCATCTTTATTGTCATCCGCTAATACTACCATTGCAGGCATGATTAACATCAAAGAAAATAGCATCTTTAAAATCTGTTTCATAATCGTTGTTATTTGGTGGTTTGATGCTGCAAAGGTATATGTTTTTTATGATCGCCAATAATTTTAGAGACATAAGATTTTTACACTTTTACAACATCAGTCAGCTTATGTCATCTTTGGTTATCAGCGCATTGAGAAATATCAACCCTGTAAAACAAGTCCAAAATGACCGAATTCCACCCAAGAAATGTAAAAATTTTTATTCAGCCAGCCACTTTTTGTCGAAGATTTCCATGCATTTCTTTTTGTCTTCTCCTTCAAGCGTCAAAAGCTTTTCCTTCAATCTTGATCTTCTGACGCCGGCATTACGTCCATCTATTCCAAGAATCAAGGCAACCACCTTATAGCCGAATCCACAGATCTCATACACAGCAGTCAAAACAAGATTGTCTGAAAGATTAAGTCGTTTACTTATCTTTGACAGGGAACCTCCGCTGAAAAAATCAATCTGACGTTTCAGAGCATCGACATAATCCTTATCCCTGTATCTGATAAGTAGTCGCTCGCGCTCTTTTTCAAAAGATGCCATTTCAGATGCCCGACGTGGAGGTCGGTTACATATTCCTGAAATCATTCCATGATAAGAATAAAACGCATCTTTCATCTCCTGGCGGAGGCCACTCATTTTCTTTTGTATGTCTTCCAGTTCAATGGAAACCTGTATTTTCCTTGCCTCCAACTCTTTTATGACGGTTTCTTCTTCAAAGATCCTGGAGATGGTATTTTTATATCCAGCAATCTCTGAACTCAAAGTCCGGTTCTCTTTCAGAAGCTTGTCACTATGCTCCATAAGCAACCCGATTCTCTCTATCAGACGTCCGATGTTTTTTTGCTGATCCTCCCCGTCCCGCTCCATGCGTTGTATCAGCAGCACACGCCTCTGATTATTGATAGCATGCAACCTCGCCGTTATCTTGAAATATTTAATCACATACTTCGATGCAACCACGACAGCTATGAAAACCACACAAAGTATAACCCAAAGCCATACATTCTGTTGTTTTGCCTTGTCCCTTTCCATGCTTATGTCTGCCCTTAATGACTCCGCAGTCTGCCGTAGATGTTTGTCAACCTCCCCCCCTTTATTTGACAATTTGAGCATATTTTGATACAGATTCGAGGAATCCATCATCTCAATCGCCCTGGCATGATCTCCCTCAAGAGATGATATTTCCGACTGCAGATAATAATAGCGTGCTTTTGCCCTGACGGAACCATATTCCATTAACATTTCTATCAATCTAACAGCATCTTCCTTCCTGTCAACCTTCAAAAGGGACAACGAATAGGCAAAAAGTGACTCTTCCGACATGGGATCACCCATACAGTCCAACGAATCAAATATATTTACGGTTTCGTTATAACGACCCATCATGCTGAGTGTAAAGGCAAGATTGGTTCTCACCTTTCTCTCAATAGTAGTATTGCCTCCATCTCTTGCAAGTCGCAATGCCTCCTTATATTCTTGCATAGCTTCGGAGTGCCGGCCAAGTCCGTTAAGACAACCTCCAAGGATTATATGGTAGTTCAACAATTTGGAAATATCATTAGGAACCGTCTTGGGAATATCAGATTTAATAATAAAATCATAAGCCTTATCAAGACATCCAATCTTGGCAAGGATTGAGCCGATATTGAGATTTGAAATATTTCTATACACATTGATATCCTTATCCGGACACAATTCTATTGCCTGTTGATATTCACCAATTGCCATTATGGCAGAGTCGCCAATATTATAGAGTGCGGCGCGGGCGAAGTGGGCGAGCATCGTCTCGCGCGATGGCTCGTTGATGGGGCCGTAATGCTTCCATGCCGGCTTGAAGATGGCATCGCTGACCGCCGAGGGGTCGGTCTTCAGCAGGGCCATAGTCAGCAGTAGACTGTGGCGTCCACGCTCCTCCGGGCCCCGGAGCGAGAGGGTATCGATGCTGTTGACAATCGCCAGAGCCGAGTCGGGATACTGGTCGAGGAGACGGTCGGCCTCGTCAAGACGGGCCATATTCTCCCTCTCGCCGCACGAAACAGTAGAGATAAGAAAGAATACTACCGATAGCAGCACACTATATTCATGATGCAGTTTGTTCATAGATCAGATGATATGATTTACAGCGCAAAGATACAATTATTTATTCAAACCGGTTGTTAAAAACATAAACAGTCGCCAATAATTAGTTATTTGGTATAAGAATTTGTTTAAAATTACTACCACTCCGTGGTGACGAGGGGATAAAGAGAAAGGGTCATGAAACGGGTGTGTCTATGAATGACATCCCGGATTTCATGACCCTTTCCATTAGTTCTTTTGTCGGTGCCGGCCTACCGGCACCGACAGCCATCCGCGGAAGTGCTGCCTGATCGTTATGACAGCGAACGACTTTTCAATCAGGAATCTTTTTACAATGCAAGTATATAATACTTAATGCATAATTAGCTGCGCTCAAGCTAAAGCAAGTTGCTACGCAGTCAGAATGCTATTATATTGACTTATAAATTCTTATAACGGGATCCATAAGGAATTATAGCATTGGTGACTGGGGACGGGGCTTCCGGGGGCCGCGGTCCCAGTCGTGGTTATCCTAATTGTCATGCACGAGACTTTTGTGAAGCGACCGGAAACAGCGAAGCTTGATGCAATTCATAATGCATAATGCATAGTGCATAATGCATAATTATGCTATGCGCAAGCAAAAGTCACGATTATGAATTATGCTTTATGCATTGTGAATTTGGCTTTTAAAAGCTTGGCAGCCTGTCGTGGGGCATCACTGCCAACAAAAGCGTGGAGTTGGTCTGGGGACAGACAAGCTCTTTGCTTTTGCTTCAGTCTCGCCGGATGGCTTCCGTCAGGGATGTGCTTTGCGCAAAGAGTCAAGATTCAAGGGTGAAGAGTGAAGGGGACGGGGGACCGAGGCTTACAGCCTCGGCACGGCGGTGCCATCCGGCGGTCAGTCTTTTGCTGGCCGTATGCTCCTCGCTTTGCTCGGAGCATACGGCTCTGAGCAGATTTGACTGCGGGACAGGCAGGAACCGCGGCATTCGGCCGCGGCACGCGAGGCCCGGCAAGGCCGGGCTGAGGGAGATTTTCCTCTGACGGGTGTTGCAGAATGTCAATGTTCTCGTAATGGTGGCTTCTCAGGGCCATCATGGCGGCATTCGCCTGCGGATCTTTTCGTGCTGTGCCGGATCGGGGATGAGACGGTAGCCACGCTGTCGCTCCTTGGAGTGGCTTTTGTGGCAGAGGGTTGAGGTGACGCCGGTGGGGACAAACGGACGCGGCCAACTTGGTAGGATGTTCTGTGCGCCGGGGTACAGTGGTCGCGAGCGGCCTCAGGTCCTTTCGGGAACCATGTGCTTCCGGGCCATGAGGATCCTTCCGGAGGGGGATCCAGGCTGTACAACAATTTAATACCTCAACCCATCGTGTCCTGTCTGATCGGCGGTCCTTCGGTGATGTTTCCTTCAGACGCCGGACTTTGGATGCCGACCCTTTTGGGGAGGGCGTCCGGACCGTGGGCTTCGATGCCGGGGAAAGACTCTTCTTTCCTGTTTCCGGGGGCAAAGTTAATACGGGATTTGACAGAGGGATTTTTATTCCGCAACTTTTCCGTTGTCAGTTTTCCGTTGTCAGTTTTTTAGTCTTTAGTCGGTCAGTCATTTGTCGATGGTCTTCACTCTTCACCCTTCACTCTTAACCTTGCGGCCTTGCGGATATCCCTCTCGGCCGGAGAATTAACCTTCGGATGTTTAGCGGCATCGGGTCGGAGGGAGCCCCGCCATCTCCAGAGCCTCGCGCAGCCCTTCGTCGCCATGCGCGGAGCATCCCACAGACACTGATGCCGCAACCGATATCAATATCCTCCAAGCGAATCTCACTGTCACTGTCATTCTTAAACAACTTCTTATCATCATTGAAAATTTTCCGTGGATACCGGCCCTCCGCACCTACACAAAAAACTCACGCAGAGGCGCGGAGGGCTCGCAGAGATTCTTGTCAGGATAGTCCCTTATCACCCCATATCTCCCTTCCCGACAAAAGACAGACCTCATGAAAATCCATATTAAATCTATCTTCCATCATATGCATCCTCAGCTTCACATCACCCTGACAATCCGGCTCTTGCCATTTCTCTGACTTGCCATATTGTCCCAAACCAGTAAAAACCAGCAAAAACCAGGCTACGCAACAGAGACTGATCATGGTTGAAAAGCATCATACCAATATTCTGGTTTTTCTGGTTTTTCTGGTTTGCCATATCATCGTCTGACTGGCCATATTGTCACAAACCAGTAAAGATCAGGAAGAATCTCCGCGCCCCTCCGCGCCTTCGCGGGAGGTTTAACACATCTCCGCGTGAGGATCAGTATGAATCATCAAGGTCCAGCACAAAAAGATAATCCTCGCTCAGAGGATCAAAAAGGACAATCCGCTCAATACCGGAACTATCTTTCCAATACTGCATGTCACTGAAATATCTGCCAAGATTGATGTTCGCAAGGTTGCTGCGACTTTCCATATCGTAGACCAAAAGATGTGCCGGTGATTTACGCATATCCCGCTCCTGAACACCTTGGTAAAGAAGATAGACCTTGTTGCCAACGGCGTAAACGTCTGAATAATGCTTCACCATCTCGTCATCCCTGTCGGCTTCATAAAGATCCTCCTGAGTGGAACTGTCGCCCACGGCCCCCGCAAAACGGGCCTCCCCTCCGTCAAGCCGGTAGAACTCGATCCTGTCAACATATCTGTATGCCAACACAAGATTATCTCCTGAGACACTTGCCTTGAACTCAAGCGGTCCGGACGCCGCATCCTCCTCCACCGGGAAATGGGGCCCCACCGTGGAAAGGAGGCGCCCCGACTTGACGTCGATTATATCTGCCCCTATCTCCCGGGGAAGGAAATATGTGCCCACCATTGTCGAGTCATTGATGGCGGCAAGACGTGTGTACGGCTTCGGAAGGGAACGGCCCTCGTTCCAGATAGGGAAACTCCCCGTAAAGATCTTCTCGAGAGTATCTTTCGAGGCATAATTATCCACCCGGTTGAGAGTATTGCTGTAGAGGCCAACGATACCGGGGGATGAGGATTCGACAAGACCGGGGGAGATATACTCGCCCGGGCCTTGTCCTATCAGGCCACCTTTCCATTCCACAGTGTGGCTTGCCAGATTGTATCGGGTCAGGAACAGGGAATCGCGGCTGTTGACAACCCAGAGGATGTCGCCATCTACATTCCATCGTTCGGGGAAAAGATTGAAATCCACCTTTATGGAATCAAGACGGCATGATGTCTCATCGGCCAGCCTCTTCCCTGAGTCCCCCTTGACACCCTTTCCCGCACAATCGGAGAAAAACAAAACACCGGCCATCAGGAAAGCGGTCATACAAAAAAAATGTTTCTTCATCCTTCTTAATTTGTCAGTTAGTTAGTTTTATACCTCACACTCTGTAATCCATACCTCTTTCATCTCCCGCAAAGCCTGCAAATACAAAGTCACAGTGCGATGGAATTCTCAGGGAATTGTATCGCGGAACGTGACATCTCCCGAATAAGCCTTTCCCGGCGGTACCGGCAAAAAACTCCGCGAGCCCTCCGCGCCTCTGCGGGAGAATAAAAATGACATCACAAGATAGTCGTCATAAAATCAGGCATCAAAGAATGTAGCGATCTTATTTTCATCAGCATTATAGGTAGAGCTGACGAGATATGTTAAAACTGTCTTCAGCAGCTTCATCTCTCCGACATCTTTCATTGACTTGAATAGCAGCTTAAAGCGGACATCTTTATTCGACATCACGTTCTTTGTCTGAGCTGTAAATTCTTTCAACACGGGTGATAGTTCATAATCCATCATATTGACTTGCGCCGATTCCGCACATGACAGAATAAAACCATCAGCTGCAGGATGGACAAGGATTATAAAATGGGAACGGACAGGATGACGAAACACTTTGAGATGCCCGCTGCACGCAATCTCCCGAAACTCACTCAGATACCCCGGACGTCTCTTGTCTGCATCAATTATGCCTACAGCAAAACGGTCTGCAAATTTTTCCCGCATCACTTTTGCGACTTGATTACAGCCCTTCTGATGGTTGCAACCACCGGGACAAGCCAATGTCTCCACAAGATTAGTGTCGACATAACATTCCGGTAATATGAAATCGGCACGTTGATTCATTTTCCAAGATACGCTTCAAGGTTATAAAACATATCCATGCCGTTGTCGTAGGCATTCTGAAGCTCCTCATCCGTAAGACGCCTAACCACAGTCTTGTTGTTTTCCATATCAACAACATATACAGCCAGGCCGTCTCCTGCGCTCTCAAGCAAGGAACTCATCACATATGGACTATGCGTTGTGATAAAGAACTGATTGCTGTCGCCGGAAATAATATCATTGACAATATTTGAGATATACGGTGGAAAAGTATGCGCCTCGGGTTCCTCAAAACATATCACCTTGTTTGTGTTGCTCTCTATCGCCGCCTTGTAGAAAATCAGGCGCTGCAATGAATCAGCAAGGGAACTGAACGGCACAAGAAACATGTCAAGTCCGTTTTCCCTCATAGCCTTTATTTCCTGCGAACCGGAGTCGAACATCATCTTCAATCCATAGGCATGGAATAATGTCGCAAGGCCCGACTTCAAGGCCGGCAGATTAGCTACTGTCTCCATAAGATTGACACCGGACGGAGGCAATAAAAAGCCGATATTCGATGATTCCGGGATAATCTGCTTTGGGAAAAAGTATGCGAGTATGCCCGGCTGCACTGCAGGGTCTTTTTTCGTGGATAAAGTCAATGACGGAGAAAACGTATATTTAGAAAATTCATTCCGCACAGAAATGTCGACAGACAGCCCATTGTTTGTGCTACGGCTTACAGTCAATGAATTATCATCTGCCACAACCTCTATTGGAGCCGTTGATATTCCATTATGAAACAAGTCGGCCGTATTTTCTATACGCACAAGATTCTTAAGAGATTTATTTGATGTGTTCACCATATACGGCACATCAAACAGCGCAAGAGCTTCCAGAATATTGCTTTTGCCTACGTTTGGTCTGCCAATCAGCACATTGATGCGCCGACAATCGGAGAGCGTCACCGATTTTACAGACTTGAAATTTTTGATGGACACGCTCTTTACATTGCTTTGTGCGGATTTATCCATAATGCGCAAATTTACGAAATAATTTTGATATGACGATATGTATACAAGCTAATTTTTCGGCTAATTTTTCGACTGCCTAACCCCAAAACTCCGCGAGCCCTCTGCGGTAGGATCAATTCCATCCAACCACATCCCCCTCCGCGTGAAAATTAAAAACTCCGCGTGAGGCGATGTAAAATTTTTTCGGGGTCGCCATGCAGTATTTCGGGTAAATCCGTATCTTTACATTATGAAACGGAATATACGTGAGGATATGAACCGCGACCTGCATATCGACAACCGCAGTCTCGTGGAGGAGTGTCTGAAGGGCGACCGTGAAGCCCTCAGCCTCTTCTACACCCGCTTCGCGCCCAAGATGCTCGCCCTGATACGCCGATACGTCAGCGACCCCATGGACGCCGAGGATATCCTCCACGACGGCTTCATCGTAGCCTTCACGCGCCTGCGCACTCTCCGCGACTACGACCACGCCGACTACTGGCTGGCCACCATCATGAAAAACCTCGCCCTGCAGTTCCTCCACCTCCAGGACGTCGGAGCTATGCTCCACGACATACCCGACACCGCCGACACCCCGGCAATCGATGAATTCCTCGACATGGAGACCCTCGAATCGCTTATCAAGGAACTTCCCGCAGGTTACCAGAAGGTGTTCCGCCTCGCCGTGCTCGAGAAAAAATCGCATAACGAGATAGCCCGCATTCTCGGCATCTCCCCTAAATCATCCTCCTCTCAGCTTTTCCGGGCACGCATGATGATGCAAAGGCTCATAAAAGACTACCGCGCACAGGCCGGTGCACTCATCCTCCTACTGGCAGCCATCCCTGCCGGCATCTACCTGACCCGCGCCGACAAAGAGGCCATAACCGATGCCTCCACCGTCATCCCCCCCGCCTCAACCCTGACCGCACCACCGACCGCCCCGACAACCCACCTTCCCGCAACGCCCATCGCGTCCGCCTCAATCACTACCGTCCCGAACCGGCAGCCTTCCGCAGCGCCATCCTCCTCTCTCCGCACGGCCGCGATCCATACCATGCCTGACACAGTCGCCACACAGCCGGAAGATACTCCGCGAGAGCCGCAACCTCAGAATGACCAGCAGCCGGGCGACACCAATCCACCACTACCGGCCGCTGACGGCGCCCACTACCAGGACGACGCCCCTCTCTATGCCGATATCCCCCTCCCTCGCGCCCATGGAAGCCATACCACCCCGGAATGGTCGTTAGGCATCGGCGTGAACCCCGGAATAGCCAACTTCAATGCCCGGGGCAATGGCGTGGATGGCGATGCGAGCGCTCCTCCTGATTACACCAATCCCGTTGATCCCGACAAGAAACCGGAAGACCAGAATGCCCCCGCGCCTCCCACGAGAGCCTCATCATCATTCCTCCCCTATGACGCGGCCCCTCACCGCAACTCCCTCCCCGTCTCGGCCTCACTCCTCGTGGCCCGACGACTTACCGGATCAATCTCCGCGGAGACAGGACTGACCTACACATATCTCCACACGGAATTCAAGGGGATAAGATCAACAGCCGACTGCCGCTGGCATTACCTGGGCATTCCGCTGAGGGTGAGGTTCAATCTTCTCTCCTCGGGGCGTCTGGCTCTCTACGCCTCCACCGGTGCCCAGCTGGATATTCCCCTCTACTCCGAGGCAGAGGTGACCACCACCCAGAATCCTCCCGACCTGAAAGCCGGACGTTTCAGCTCCCCGGCCGTATGGTCGCTCTCCGCCGGATTCGGCGCGGCCATAAAACTGACTGACCATTTCGAGATTTTCCTGGAGCCCACCCTTCAATACAGGTTTGACCACGAATATAAGGTGCCCAACATCTGGACTGACGATCCTGTCGGTTTCTCGCTTCCCATAGGTCTGAGATTCAACATGTAGGCAGCGACGATTAAAAAATTTTTTCAGCCTCATGCAGTATTTCCCTCTTACGGTCATCTTATATACAGAAACAACAAACGACAATGAATATGCGTAATTTCAGTTTTCAATCCATTCTGACCCGCCTCTGCGCCGGAGGAATGGCACTCCTCGGATTCGGATGCGACGGCGACTATCCCGGAGGGGGCGGCGATATGTATGGCACCCCCGTCGGCACTTTTGAGATAAAGGGGAAGGTTGTCACGGAAGACGGCAAGGAGGTTGCGGGAGCCGCCGTCAGGGTGACTCAACCCGACTTCCCTTCCGGAGTCTTCTCTTATGCCGAGGTAAAAACCGGTGATAACGGCACCTACATCTCGACCGGCAACGAATTACTCGGCAACAAGACCAAAGTGGTATGCGTGCCAGATGATCCGGCCCTCGAAGCCGACTCCGTGATCATCGACGTGAAGTATACCGGCAAAAACAATAAGAATAACCCGTGGGATATCGGCCAGGCCAACGCTACGGTAGATTTCACTCTGAAAAAGAAAGAATCCGGTCAATGAACGATCTGTCGATACGCCAGAGGATAGCCCTCGAGCTCAACCGCCGACTGAAGGACACGCGCCGGAGGGAACATACCCTCCGGCAGCTGTTCTGGGAATGCACCTGGCGTTGCAATCTGTCGTGCCGCCACTGCGGGAGCGACTGCAAGAGCTCATCCACTCTCCCCGACATGCCCGCGGCCGATTTCCTACGGGTGGTCGACTCGCTTCTGCCACACGTTGATCCGCACATCCTCAACGTAATCATCACCGGAGGCGAACCTCTCGTGCGCGACGACATAGAATATGTAGGCCGTCAGCTCTACGACCGTGAAATGCCCTGGGGGATCGTCACAAACGGTCTGCTGCTCACCCCGGAGCGCCTCGAAAGCCTGCGCGCCGCAGGACTCCACAACATCACGATCAGCCTCGACGGACTTGAGGAGGACCATAACTGGATGAGAAACCATCCGAAATCGTTTGCAAGGGCTTATGAGGCGATCAAGATGACGGCAAAGGCCTCCGATCTCAATTTCGACGTGGTGACATGCGTCAACCGGCGTTCCCTACCACGTCTGACGGAACTGAAGGAGTTGCTCATTGAGGCCGGGGTGAAGGGATGGCGTCTCTTCACGATCTTCCCTGCCGGAAGAGCGGCCGCCTATCCTGAGTTCAAGCTTACGAAGGGGGAGATCGAGACCCTCATGCGTTTCATTGCCGACACACGCAAGGAGGGACGGATAAAGGCATCGTTCTGCTGCGAGGGTTTCATGGGAAGTTACGAGGGGATCGTGCGCGATAATTTCTTCGAATGCCAGGCCGGTGTCACGGTCGGATCAGTGCTCCTCGACGGAGGGATAGGCGCATGTCCGAGCATCCGCGCGGACTACCGTCAGGGCAATATCTACGAAGATGATTTCTGGGATGTCTGGCAAACCCGTTTCGGGCAATACCGCGACCGTAGCTGGATGCGCCGCGGAGTCTGTGCCGACTGCCGCTTCTGGCGCTACTGCGAGGGCAACGGCATGCATCTCCGCGACTCCCGCGGCGACCTCATGCACTGCGCAATTTCAATTAGCGATGAGTAATTGGCAGTTAGCAATTCTGATTAGCAATTTCAATTAGCAATGAGTAATCGATCTGTCAGTCGTCAGCCTATCAGTTACTGCCGGATGGCATTGCCGTGCCGCGGCTGAAAGCCGTGGTCTCTCCTCAAAAACCATTGGCGGCCGGTAAATGTCTTCACAATTACCAACCGCCAACAAATAAAGGCTAAAGCCCAAATAACTAACCAACCTAATTACTAATCACTAATTACTCATTGCTAATTAATTGACCGGGGTGAGGATGACTGTGGCGCCGCCTCGGGGAAGGAGGTCGAACTCCAGCTTCTTGCGGGAATCCACCTTGCGGTCGCTTATCCTCACCTGCGTGGCAGTCTTCACCTTCGGATCGTCGGTGAAGATCCTGGCATTGTACTTCACACCCTCAGGCAGGAAATCGAGCGGCAATGTCTCATGGCGCGCCTCGTTGTTGGTCATCAGGGCCACACGGTACTCATCACCGTTGCGGCGCATCATCACGATATTCTCACCGGGATAACCGGAAAGCACCCGTGTGTCGTCGAAGACCGTGGGAAGCGTCTCAAACCACTCGATCTCCGGCTCCCCGTGATAACGGTCGGGAGTGTCATACCACAGGATTGTCTGCAGCGGACTGTAGAACACCAGCGATGCGGCAAGCTGATGGGCGTGGGTGTTCTTCAGGCGCTTGTCGAAGTAGCAGATCGTATAGTCGGCCGCTCCGTTGATCATGCGCGTGAAGGGAAGCGTCACATTGTGGGTGGCGTCAGGCCACTCCTCGTTGCCGCAGATCCCCTCCTGCGTGAGCAGGTTGGGATAAGTGCGCGAGAAACCGGAAGGACGGAACTCATCATGTATGTTCATGAGCAGATGGTTGTCGGCCGCCTTGCGCACCATGTCGTGGAGCCATGTGGCCCAGCGGTGCGAGGCATACTGCACGAATCCTGACTTCACACCGACAATCCCCCACTCGCGGAGCAACGGGAAAAGCTCGTCCATCTGCTTCATAAGGGCATGCTGGTTGACATAGAGCCATACGCCCACACCCTTCTCCTTGCCGTAGTCTACCACGCGCTTCATGTCAAGCTTGTCGACCACCTTCGTGGCGTCGCCGTCGTGGGAGGTGCAGGGGAGATACCATAGCCAGTCGAAGAGCATATACGGGATGTTGTGCTCGGCGCAGAAGTCGATGTTGCGCAGTCCGGCCTCAGTGTCGATCTTCGTGCAGCGCATAATGCGACCCGGCTTCACCCAGGTATCAGCGTCCTTGATCTCGCAAGGGGGATTGAGGTTGAGCACTATGTCGTTGTTCTCTATCAGTTCGCCCGGACGGTCGACGGCCATGATGATCTTCCAGGGAGTGGCGTAATAGGTCACGATATCCACAGGGCTATACATCACGGAGCTCAGGGTGTTGGGCTTACCCTCGCGCGCCACGAGCTTCATAAGGCACCAGTCGTCGACATCAGCGTCGAGAATGGCCGTCCAGTCGCCGGCGGGATTAAGAAGTGTCAGCGCCCTCTCAACGGGACGCGTGATGCTGTCCACCGGTCCTTCATCGAAAAACGCCTGCGCCCACTGTTCGCTCCAGGCCTTCGTACCCTCAGGGAAGGTGTAATCCGTCAGATCCTCCACAACCTTATGGAATATGGCTGCGGGATGCTCCGGGAAGAAATAGCGGAAAGCCACTCCTTCGTCGTAGGCGCGTACCTGGACGTCGAGCCGGTAGTCGCTCTTGTCCTTGCGGCTCATATGGAGAGTAGCGCCGTTGTAGTTGTCTCTCACGGTGGAACGTTCCCCGTAGAGGGGATGCCACACAGAGTCGACCGGTGCGGCATAGCTGACGCTATCCACCGTCAGGAGATCCATCCAGCACTCCGGTTGTGCGAGGTCGCGCTTACCCAGGGCCATCTCCCAGACACGGTTGTCGACATCGAGACCGGCCCGCGAGGGAAGGATAAGCGCATGTCCGTCGCGCTCCACCGAATAGGTAAGTTCCTTGCCCGGCTTCGTGAATGTAATGCGGTTGCGCCCGTCGGGCGAGGTCAGCACCAGGTCGGTGGCGGCTTCCATCGAAGCCGGCAGAGAGGCTATGGCGAGTAAATATATAAGCTTTTTCATTGTTCACGATATTTTATACGTGTAAGACCATCTTCCTTCTCTGTCTCCATTTTACGGCCATTGACCTCAACATTCCCGGCATTCCCCTTCACAGCCAGGTTGACGCGCGGTTGCCCGGCAACCTGCACCCTCATGGTGTCGCCGTCGGTGCGAGATATGGCACTGAGCTTGGAGAGTGTCGAGAAATAGACATCGCCGCCGCGACGCACGGAGCTGCCATGGCATACGAACATCTCCGACGGATCCTTCGGATCGCCACCATCGGGATAGCTCACGGCCAGCATGTAGGCGTCGGTAGTCCATCCGTCGGCATCGATCCACGAGTTCATGTGCATCAGGCGTCCGTCGGCGAGCTGGTTGATATAAAGGTCTGTCACCTTTCCGTCATGCCTTATGCGCAGGCCGATCCAGTCGGTTCCCTCGCGGCGCTCTATCTGCGGCAGATCCTCTTTCTTCTGCTTCGGATCATCCTTGAGAATGATGGCCGTGACACCCTTCACGTTATCCCTGGCTCCCGGAAGATGGAAGCTCCAGTAAGTCTCTTTCCCTTTAAGATTCTCTGTCGGTCCCTCGTGGGTCTCCCAGTACATGTCCTCAGGATAGTCGTGCACGAAATTGCTGTAGGCCAACGGACGGGGGAATATCGGCCTTATTATGGCCGAAGAGGCGCCGTTTGTGATCTCAAGGTCATAGCCGCGCTTCACGGCCTCGCCGCCGGGATGCCACACCCACTCGAAAGTGCCGGGCTCATGGCTGTGGAGGTCGTCGATCACATAGATCACGTCGTCAATCCAGAGATAGTGGCGGAAGTTGCGGTCGAGCCAGCGCGACATGGGACCCGTGCCGTCGGCCATCACATACTTGATGTTGCCTCCGTCGAGAAGCGACGATACAGAGCCTGGAAGCATCGTGCCGTGGTACTGCTGGTAAGTAGGTTGTCCCTGGCCGTTGAACTTCACGATGTTGTGGGCATCGCTCTGGAAGAAATATTTGCGATATTCCGGAGTGCCGTATGAACTGTTGCCGGCATCCTTGATGATGTCAACACCCTTGTGGAAAAGTATCAGGGAATTGGCGTCGGCGTGAGAGTGGTTCCACGTCATGCCGCTCTTCACGGCGAGCATCGTGGCATCTTTCTTCCAGGAGTCGCGCATCGTGGCCCATCCGAAATCCTTCCAGAGATGGGAAGTCGGGAGCGCCGGCACTTCAGGTGCGGCGGAGGTGTCGGGAGAATAGACGAAGCCCATCGGGAAACGGAGGGGATATCCCTCGCGGAACTGCTGCGGATCGACCTGATTGATATACCAGAGGGTCTCGGGCGACTCCGCTCCCATAGCGTAGGCCAGGATCATGGAGCTCTCTCCGGTCACGTTCTTATGGCTGTCGCCAAAACTGATGCTGTAGAGTTCGCCCGTGCGGGGATAGGCAACATTGCTAAAGAAGGAGGCAAGCTGATGCATCTGGGGTATATCCTCGAGCGTCTCGCCGGGATGGGAGTTGAGCCATGCCAGACGCAGGGAGAGCGCGGAAGTGGTGCCGAAGCTGGCATAGTTGATGCTCTCATACATGCCGCCGTCGCGGTCGAAGGTCTTCGGCTTGTGCTGTATGACGTCGCCTGCGAAGTCAAACCATTCGGGAAGGGCCTCCACCGCCTTACGGGCAAGCTCCGCGGCATCGGGACGTTCGTTGCCTATGGCCAGGGCGAGCTGCGCTCCGCCGTTGACGCAGGCAGTCCACCAATTGTGCCCCATGGAGTTGAGCGAGTGTATGCGCGCGGGCTCCACAAGCCAGTCGCCGAGCAGCGGCTCCACGGCCAGATTGTAGAGGCCGTCGGCTATCTCCCGGCGCTCCGCGGGAGTCAGGAGGTCGTAGACCACGTCATAACCGTTGGCGCACTGCATTGCCTTCCAGGCCATCTGCAGCTCACTGCGCCATGCCGGCTTGCGGGCCATCATCTCGCTGTTGCCCCACGATTTCGTCTTCGAGGCTTTCTTCAGCAGATCGATGATCTTGTCGGAATATTTCTTCTCTCCGGTCATCATGTAGGCCAGTGAAAGATATTCTATGTCGTGGTAGTCGTTCTTGCGCAGAAGTTCATCGGCCTTCGCGCGGATCGCTTTCCAGCCCTCCTGACGGGCCGGATCGTTCTTCATCATCTCCTTGGCACGCTCCACGCGGTCGGCCGTGAAGAGCATGGATGGGTGCTTGATCTCCTCGGCGCCGGCGGCAGCGAGCGAGGCGCACAGGAGGCATATGGATAAAAGCTGTTGTCTCATAATCAGTATCAGGTTTGATCTATGTCAGATTTAATTGTAATATTTGGTCAGTGTCAGATTTGCAATGTCATTTGTTGAAGTCCCAGTAGACGCCGTAGCGGCAATGATTGAGGTCGTAGAGCGGTGAAAACTCCAGGAGACGCACCTGACGCAGGTCGAAAGCCTCCGCCTTGCAGGGCACCTGAGTCTCTACGGGCAGCTTCCCATGGTGCTGACCCGGATATACCGACTGTGCCGAGGCATCCGACGCCACGGTGAGGATTATTCCGGCAAATAAATATGATATTCTCTTTCCCATTTCAATTTTCCATACCATCATCATTTGAACATCACATCCTCCACGTGCTCGCCGATAAACATGTTGGCGAAATCAGAGGTCTTATACCATCCGGGCTTCCCGGGCATGTCGTCGGCTATTCGCACTCCGTTGATCACGAGATTGTCGAAAGTGATACCCTTCACCTTGCGGGTGTCGTCGTAGCCGGCTATGATCGAGAGGTTGGCGTTATGGCCGTTGTATTCCACATCCTTGAAGAGAACATTCTCCACGCAGGTACCGGGAGCGGCGCAGTATTTCTTGTTGAAGAAGATACGTATGTTGATGAGCTGACCCTCGCGGATATCCTCCACGCGGATATTGTCGAAGGTCACGTCGCGCACAATGTTGTTGTCACCGCAGCTGATGGCCATACATCCCTGGTAATCCACTTGTTTCTCCTTCTGGTCGAGAATATCTATGTTACGGTAGAGGAGATTCTGTATGGTATCGGCGGGAGCGTCGATGCCGATCTCTGTGGCCGCGCCGTGAAGGCCGATCATGATCGGATGGGCCACGTCGGCCCAAAGCGTGGAATTCTCCATCTTTATGTTCTTGCAACCACCTACGAAGCCCTTCCTCGTGGCATAGACCGTATTGCAATCGTCGCTGTTGCGGCAGAATACATTGTCGTAGCTCACATTGTCGCTGGCAAAGACGTTCATGCCGTCGCCCCAGCCATAGTAGCTGATAGATTTCACGTTGTCGATACGCACGGAATCGCTGCCTCCGACCGGTATCTGGGTCAGCATGATCCCCTCCGCCTCTATATTCTTTGAACGTCGCACGGAGACTCCGGCCCCTTTACCCTTGGGATGCACCTCGCCGCGACCATGAAATTTCACGTCTCTCACCCCCTCGGCTATCAGTTCGCCATAGACGCGCGCTCCGCCGTCGATGTAGACGGTCTGACCGGATTCCACGCGCAACGTGTCGCCGGGGAGCTCATGTACGCCCGGGCCGAAATACACGAGCTTATTCCCTTTCTTCCCTCTGTTCCTGATCGCCTTCTTTATCTCCTTGTCGGTAGGACGGAAACGGTCAATAGGGTTTGCGAAGAGATGGAGATTGTGGAATATATCGCCGTTGACCTCCACGGAGAGGTTACGCGGACGGTCGAGGGAGAATGTCAGGGTGTCGCCCGCACAGGCCGGAATTATTTTATAACTGAGCGGACGCACCCTGGCATCCTTGACTTTCTCTCTGTTGCTTATCACACGCACATCCACCTTGCCGTCGAAATCAAAACAGGCCATCGAGGCTGTCTCCACATGGTGTCTGGCGCCGCGGACTTCATCCACTTTCACGGGATAAACAGACACGGGCTGCCATGCGCCCCCGTCCTGGCGCACCTCCACGGAGAAATCACCGAGTGTCTCCACTCCCGGTCCCGCGGGATAAGTCACAACCTTGGCCGCGGCGGGGATAGCCGCCGCCATCACCGTCATCATCACTATCCTTGAAATTTTCATCATCTTAGGTTTTTAATCAGTTTAATGGTTATCGTTTCCTCGGAGGCTTCTGACCTGATACGGCATCAGTCTGGATAAGGATCCGGCCTGAATCCGCTTAGAATACGTTTTTTCTGCCTCTCTTTATATATGGATTCGTTTTAACTTCAGATTTTACTCAATCAAAAACCGTTTTTTTCTGTCATAACCCTAATTTTTCACAAATAAAAGGGATTTCAAGGAAGATCGTTTTCGCCGGTATCGACACCCCTTGGTCTTCAGCGGTTGAGAACCGCATGGCCAACCGCTACGTTATAACGGAGACAGACGGCCTCGCGACCGCCTGTCTCCACTTATTATTATCATTCACTATGGAACACGATTTTATCAAAAAAAGCAACAATGTGCTGGTAGAGATATTCAACGACGATGGTAAAAAGCTTTTCACTTTCCGCACCACCGGAGTCAGCAATCTCCATGAGGCCGTGCTACAGGCCTATGACGCCTCGAAACTGCAGCAGGATATACGCCTCCTGGTGTTCAGGGTGACAAACGAGACTACCGATGTCTCACACCGTTACCGGGTGAACGCCCACGACAACCTGCACCTCATACCGGAGGAGAATCCCTGAGAGGATCTAAAGGACAGTCGTCCTTATCTCACATTGTTGAGCATCTCTCTTGTGGGGCACTCGAAATTGCTTATCGGAAGTTTCACACGCATCATCTCCTCCAGCGTGTGCACCGGAGGAGCCACGTCGTCGGGAAGAGGCATCCCGGAAAACTGTCCGAAATAAAGCAGACAGGCGTCTTTCCACCATTGCGCGTCGCGCGCCTGAATCATAAGGCGCCCCTCCACGTCGGTGAAAAGTTCCGGATCGACATATGGCTTCGCGGCAGCCCACTGGCGCTGCATGCGCTCCACCATGTCGCACCCCCTCTGATAAGCCCTGCAGAGCTCATCCCATAAGGTGGAGCCAGAACGCATCCTGTGGTTCCAAGGGACGTGATGGAACCACAAAAGAAGGTTCTCAGGGCAACGCGACATGTCGCCATAGAGCGACCTGTAAGGTTCGGGATACTGCCCCACGGCATCACTTCCCCGCGCGCTGCGGTCGAAACCGAGGCCTGCGGAGTCTGCCCTGTGGTAATATTTCGGGAGCCAGTCGGCACGCGCCCCCTCCACCTCACACCAGGGCTCAGGACCGTAATGATGGCCGAACGCGAATATATGGTGCAATCCCAGCGGCATCATATAGTCGACCACAGCCTCCCGGCTCTGCAGCATCATCTCCTCAAGTCCGTCTCTGACAGAGCGAGGCATATCCGCATATCCGGCAACATTCATAGGAAGCCATTCCTCCACAATGCGGCGCGATGTGAGCCGCGGATCCCAGGCAAGGCGCCCGAAGGCATACCAGTTGGCTGCCGCGAGCGGATGGGAGGTCATGTTGGCGCAATCGCCCACATTCGAGACTCCGGCGGCCCCTGTCAGTGATGAGGGATCGACATGGCTGAAAAATTCCTCCCACATCGGGGCCAGAAACGCCAGATGATTGCTGTGGCCGAGATATTCCTGTGTGATCTGAAACTCCACGGCCTGAGGTGTGGCCGGCATAGCCCCGAACAGCGGACTGAAAGGCTCGCGCGGCTGGAAATCGATCGGACCGTTCTTGACCTGCACTATCACATTGCTGTCGAAACGCCCGTCAAGAGGCTGAAACTCCAGATAGGCCTGTTTTGCGCGGTCGGCATCCGAGGGGGAATAGACAAACGCCCGCCATATCACCTTGCCCCCATGGCGTGAAAGGGCGCGCGCAAGCATGTTGGCGCCCTCGGCATGAGTGCGCCCGAAATCACACGGTCCGGGCTGTCCCTCACTGTTGGCCTTCACCAGGAATCCTCCGAAGTCGGGGATCAGCCTATAGATCTCATTGCATTTCCTCTTCCACCACTTGGCCACCTCCCGGTCGGCGGGATCGGCCGTGGGCAGTCCGCCAAGCAGCATGGGCGACGCGAAATTCACAGAGAGATATACCCTGACGGCATAAGGACGCAAGGCGTCAGCGATGGCTGCGACCTTGCTCAGATATGAGCTGTCGAGGATCTTAGGAGAGGCGTTCACATTATTGAGCACGGCTCCGTTTATCCCCGCCATGGCATTCCGGCGTGCATATTCCCCATAGCGCGGCGACACGGAATCGGGGAGCTCGTCCCAGCGCCAGAGACTCTTGCCGGCATACCCGCGTTCTATCGTGCCGTCGAGATTGTCCCAATGGTCGAGCATACGCAGGCTGTAGAACGGCGTCTCCTCAATCTTTTCACCCTCCTTCGGGAGAGTGCCTGAGACACGGTGACGTTCCAGGGCATAGACTCCATAGAGCAACCCGGGCTCACCGGCCGCCTCGACCCTGTAGCCTCCGTCAAGGGCACGGATCACGAACCCCTCCTGCCCGAGAGACTTGGCGCGCCTGTCAAGCCGGAGCTCCACGTGGCCTCCCTGAAAAGCCGCCGCCTCCCTTTGCGCTGTGGCAAAAGGTGTGTGGGAAGCATCTGCCGCAGAGGGGCGCGACGCGGCAGATGCGCGCGCCGCCCCCAGGGCAATCATCGAGATGATCAACGATAATAGAATTCTTCTATATCTCATTTCGAGGCGGCTGTGAGATATTTCTCAAGGAAAGGCTTCATCTTGTAGTCACGGTCGAAAAGCAGAGGATAGTCCGTGCGGCCGCGCATCGGGAAATCGTTCTTCCAGCTCCCTTTGTCGCTGATGCCCCACACCGTCACACGCGTGATGTCGTCGCTATGCTTGTCGAAAAGAGTGAAAAGCGAATCCATCCTGGCACTCCATGCCTGCATGGCGCTGTCGGGGAGAGCCTCCGGATACGGATTCATCTCCTTTCTGTAAGCCTCGGTATCGCTGATGTTGGCGCCCCAGTGGGGCGACGGGAGAGCGCTGACGTCAAATTCCGTGATCATCACCTTGCAACCCGTGGAAGCGAAAGAGTCGATCGACGCCTCAAACTCACTGAGATCGGGATAGTCCATACCCATGTGTCCCTGCATGCCTATAGCGTCTATGCGCAGACCACGCTCCTTGAGCGACCGCGCCAGGCGCACATACGCATCGCGACGTCCCGCGACGTTCATGCCGTAGTCGTTGAGGTAGAGTTCTGCGTCAGGATCCGCCTCATGGGCATATTCGAACGCCAGGGGAATGAACTCATCGCCGAGAATCTCGTAGAATTTGCTTTTGCGATAACTGCCGTCTTCCACAATCGATTCATTGACCACATCCCATCCTTTTATCTTACCCTTGTAGCGGCCAACCACCGCGTGGATATGGTCGCGCATACGTTGCTTAAGGGTGTCGGCGCTGACCTGATCGCCATTCTCGTCCACAAAAAACCAGGGGGCGCACTGCGAGTGCCATATGAGGCAGTGGCCCACCATATGCTGGCCGTTCTCTTCGCCGAATTTCACGAAAGCGTCGGCGGCGGTCCAGTCGTAGCGGTCACGCTCCGGATGAATCTCCTCGCACTTCATCACATTCTCGGCCACGATAGAGTTGAAATGCCGGCGTGCCACCTCGGCACCCAGCGAATCCTTCCCGGTAATCTGGTCGAGGTTGAGGGCCGCTCCGAGAAGGAATTTTCCCTCGAAGGCGTCTTTAAGGGCCGGAGACTCAGGTTCCGGTGATTTCGTCGCGCATGCGGCAAGCGATATCATCGCCGCGAGCGGCAGAATCTTGATCAATGAATTCATGACTGTCAGTTTTTATGGTGTTTCAAAATACTATATTCAGACTTAACAGGGACGCCCCACGCAGCCCCAAGCGGAAGTGAGAAGACTGGTGTCATACCATATTGCAAAATTAACAAAAAACATCCGTCAGCCACTCCCCGCGACGTTATCTTATGCCATATAAAATGCATCACTGCATTTCTCCGCGTAACATAAACTTTAAGATTTAGAACATCACACCATTTTACGGAGACAGGACACTTTTCCACATGTTTCTTTTTCTTAATTTTGCAGACATAAAACAACAAATGTATCATCGCAGATGAACCGCAAATCATGAAACTCGCCATCCGCATCCTGACCACCGCCGTTCTGACTCTGGCATGCGCCATATGCGCTCATGCACAGCGCGCACGCCTTCTCACATCGGCCGACGGCCTGTCGAGCAGCCTCATCAACAAAATCTACCAGGATTCCGAAGGTTACATATGGGTAGCTACGGAATACGGGCTGAACTGCTTCGACGGAACATCCATAAGAGCCTATTATCACACGCCGGGCGACACGACATCGCTCAACGACAGTTATGTGCGCACACTCATAGAAAACAGACCCGGATATCTGCTCGTAGGCACAGTCAAAGGACTTCTGGAATTCGACCGTGGCGCGGAGACTTTCCGCAGGATCGCGCTATATCACAATGGAAGGTTGATATATCCGCACATCACAGACATGACCCTTCTCTCCAATGGGGAGATATGGATCGGCACCGCAGGCTACGGACTTTTCCGACACCGTCCTTCCTCAGGGGAGACCACACATATCGACGGGATCGCGGACTGCATGGAAGATGCCTTCATAAGCTGTATCTTTGAAGACTCCGCCCACACCATATGGCTCGGCACCGAGAACAGCGGTATCGGGCGCTACTACCCTTCAGCCAGGAAATTAAGGATATACCGTAAGCCGGAACTTCCCGGCGACAAGATTTCATCAGTGGCGCAGGATCCCGCCAGCGGCGCCATTTATATCGGCTCGCTCGACGGAGGAGTGGCCTGCATCGACGGGACAGCATCTTCTCCAAGGGCACTCTCATATCCCGGCACCGGACTCGCCGTTAAATCGCTGGCATGCGTGGCCGGAAGATGCTATGCCGGCACAGAAGGGCACGGCGCGAAACTCGTGACCCCCTCGGCACTGTCCGACCTCCCCCTTGCCTCCCCGCTCCTCCCGTGCGCCACAGGAAAAATCCACCAGATGACCACAGACCGCGACGGTAACGTATGGGTGGGAGTATACCAGCAGGGCATGATGCTGATACCTCAGCAAAACCGGCTATTCGAGTCATACGGCCGTATTTCCGGCCCTGCGAATCCCATCGGGGAGGGATGCGTGATGGCCATATGCCACACAGGCACACACCACACATGGGTGAGCTGCGACAACGAAGGGATATATGAGCTCGACGGCGATCTGAGGCGCCTGAGGCATGTCTCGCTTCCATCCACAGCAATGTGCCTGCTGTCAGACTCCAAGGGGAGACTTTGGGCCGGCACATTCAACTCAGGACTGTTCCTCATACCTTCTGAAGGCTCTCCCATCCCCCTGAGGGGACTGGAGGGATGCAAGATCTACAGTCTGGGTGAAGACGCTACCGGCCGGATATATATCGGGACCTTCGGGAAAGGGGTGCTCAGGCTCGACCCTGACAGCGGAAAAATCTCGGAAATCACCACCAAAGGGAGCCTGCACAAAGACTCCAACAAACCGGTGGACTGGATCAACAATATGCTTGTGTGTCCGGACGGAAATATATGGCTCGCCCACTACGGAGGCATAAGCTGCTTCTCTCCGGCCGACGGGAGTTTCATCAAACTGTCGCACGGGGGAAATCTTGCCGACGGATGCATAGGATACGCCCTCGCACTCGACAGGGATGGGAAGATCTGGTGCGGCACTTCGGCAGGCCTTTATGTCTACAATCCAACGTCGCACGCCTTGATGAAATTCACCGAGAAGGAGGGTCTGCCCAACAATGTGGTGTGCGGACTCTGCGAAGACGAAGGGGGAAATATGTGGATAAGCACCTACCACGGCATCGCGAAATATATCATGACCCAGAACCGATTCATGAATTTCGACGCGGGCGACGGACTGCAGAGCAACGAGTTCACCCACGGAGCATTCTGCAAGGACGACACCGGCGACATTTATTTCGGAGGAGTGAGCGGCTTCAGCATGTTCTATCCATACGACATCGATGATTCGCCACGCCAGTACAGTCCAAGACTCACACGCCTCACCCTTTTCTCGCAACCCGTGACCACCGCCACACTCTCGGGAGGCATCCCCGTGATAAAGGATGTGCTCGACCGGGCCGGAGAGGTATCCCTCTCCCACACCGACAACACATTCTCACTGCATTTCTCCACCCTCACATTCGACAACCCTGACAAAATCGTGTTCGAATACCGCATACGGGAACACGGAGACACCTGGCTGCGCACAATGCCGGGGCAGAATCATGTCACTCTCAATAATATGTCGCCGGGGAAATATCATTTCCAGCTGAGAGTGGCGGGCGACAATTCTCCCGACGGCACACGATCGCTGGTCATTGAAATCCGGCCGCCATGGTATCAGACATGGTGGGCTATGGCTGTCTACGCACTCATCTTCGTGCTCGTGATCCTCGCCGCCATACGCCTTATGAACATGAAAGACGCCCAACGGAGAGAGAGGGAAGAGCGGCGCCGGTCTGAGCAGATACTCGAGGCAAAGCTTCAGTTCTTCACCAATATCTCCCATGAGATACGCACCCCGATGACCCTTATCCTCAATCCTCTCGACAAGCTCCTGGAGAAGTGCCAGGATCCTAATCTGCGGAGCGTCTATTCCATAATATATCGCAACGCCCAGAGAATCCTGAGTCTGGTCAACCAGCTCATGGACATGCGCAAGCTGGAAAAAGGACAGATGAAAATGAAAATGGCGCAGACCGACATGGTATCTTTCGTCAACAACGCCATGCTCCCTTTCGAATATCTCGCACGCCAGAAAAGGATACAGTTCAGGTTCAGCCATCCCGAACCTCCCGTGTCGGCATGGATAGACGCCGGGAATTTCGACAAGGTGCTTCTCAACATCTTTTCCAACGCATTCAAATACACTCCGGATGGCGGAGAGATCAACGTCTCGCTCACGGAAGTCCACAATCCTTCCATCCCCGCGCCGCTCAACGACAGCGTGGAGATAAGGATATCAGACACCGGCATTGGGATAGCTCCCGATAAACTCGAGAAGATCTTCGAGAGATTCTACCGCATAGACAACGACATCACCGGATCAACGGCAGGCACCGGCATCGGGCTACACCTATGCCGGTCGCTCGTGGAGTTGCACCATGGCACAATCACTGCCCGCAACAACACCCCCTCGAAAGGCTGTGAGTTCATAATAAGGATTCCGGCGGGAAGATCCCACCTCTCTCCGGAGGAAATCGCTGATGCGGGAATCCCGAGGATGCCGCGCCATGCGTCGCCCGATATCGACTGGGGAGCCTCCGCCGCTCCACCGTCAATGCAGAAACCTCGCTCCAAGCAGGTGGTGGCGATAGTGGAAGACGACACGGAGATACGCAATTTCCTGACCTCAGAGCTGTCGGAAGACTATAAGGTCACTACTTTCGGCAACGGCGACGACGCATTGAAGGCGATACTCTCCACGGACGCACCCGATATAATCATATCCGATGTGATGATGCCGGGTCTCGACGGATACGCCCTATGCCAGAAAGTCAAGCAGAACGTCAATGTCAACCATATCCCGGTGATACTGATATCGGCTCGCACCGACGACAAAGACCGCATGATGGGACTTGAGGCCGGTGCCGACTCATATCTGCCAAAGCCGTTCAACACCGACGTCCTCAAGAGCACCATAGCCTCACTGCTCGCCAACCGCAACATCCTCAAGGCTAAGTTCAGCGGAGTCCAGCAGCAGGAGGAGAATGTCAGGAAAATATCGTTGAAGTCGCACGACGAACTGCTTCTGCAGAAGATCATGAATGTGATCAACGATAATATATCGTCGCCCGATTTCAGTGTAGAGCGGCTTGCGACGGAAGTCGGACTTAGCCGCGTGCATCTGCACCGCAAACTCAAGGAACTGACCAATCTCTCTGCCAGGGATTTCATAAAATCCATCAGGATGCGGCAGGCTGCCAGACTCCTGCGCGAGAAGAAACTGTCGGTGGCCGAGGTGGCCTATGCCACGGGCTTCGCCAACCCTTCCCATTTCTCCAATTCATTCAAGGAGATGTATGGCGTGCCACCCACAGCTTATGTCCATAATACAGCTGCATCCGGTGCCGACGACGGTTCGGAAACCGGCATGAAAGATCCCGGGGCTGATATCTGATCTGATCCGAGAACAGAGAGAGGGGCATCCCATCATCCGGGATGCCCCTCTCTCTGTATGGCATATTAATACTCTGTCATGATTTCTTAGCGCGGCGAACGCTTTTCTTGGGAGCGGCGTCTTGCGCCTCCATCAAGGCCTTGGCCTCCTCAAAAGTGAGGGAGGACGCGTCAGTATTTTTCGGTATCTTATAATTTACGGCTTTCTTCGCCCCTTCAGGCTTATAAGCCATATAAGGGCCATACCGTCCGTTGAGCACCTCGAGACCAGGCATCTCGGGATACGTCTTTATCAGCCTGTTGGCTTCCTCTTCCCTCTTCTTGCCGATCAGTTCTGCCGCCTCCTCGAGAGTGATGCCCTGGGGAGTAAGTTCTTTTGGTATTGAGACGAAAGTCTTGCCCATGCGTATGTAAGGGCCAAAGCGCCCTATGGCGGCTGTCACTTTCTCACCATCAATCTCTCCCACCGCGCGGGGAAGTTCGAAAAGCTTAAGCGCCTCCTCAAGAGTAATGCTGGCCACACTCTGCCCGGCCAGAAGACTTGCGAAAAGAGGTTTATCCTCATCCTCGGCCCGTCCGATCTGCACAACCGGGCCGAACCGTCCGATCTTTACCGACACCGGACGGCCTGTGGCCGGATCCGTACCAAGCTGGCGCTCGCCGATCTTATGCTCCATCCTCAGGGAATTGATCTTCTCGATCTCAGGATGGAAACCTCCGTAGAAATCGGATATCTCGTTCTGCCAGCCAAGCTTGCCTTCGGCTATGTCGTCGAATTTCTCCTCAACCTTGGCCGTGAAATTATAATCGAGGATATCGGGGAAATATTCCGTAAGAAAGCGGTTGACAACCATTCCCACATCTGTAGGCACAAGTTTTCCCTTATCCGATCCGGCAGCCTCCGAGAGCTTCTTCGACGTTATCTTCCCTTTGCGGAGAGTGAGCACCTCATAGTCACGCCTCACACCCTCCTTCTCCCCGCGTTTCACATAGTCGCGGGCCTGGATCGTGGATATGGTAGGCGCATATGTGGAAGGTCTCCCTATTCCAAGATCCTCCATCTTCTTCACCAGGGAAGCCTCAGTATATCTTGCGGGGGGCTGCGTGAAACGCTGGGTAGCGGTGACCTCCTCTGCCTCAAGGCTCTCACCGGGCTTCATGGAAGGGAGCTCCGTGAATTCCTGCTGGCGGGCGTTCTCTGTCTTCCATACCTTAAGGAAGCCCTCGAACTTGACGACCTCCCCCTCGGCCCGGAAAGACACATCTCCCAACGCTTCACCAAGAGTTTTACCTGATGCTGGAGTAATGGAGATATCGACGGTGGTCTTCTCTATTTCCGCGTCAGCCATCTGTGAAGCCACTGTACGCTTCCATATGAGCTCATACAGTTTCTGCTCCTGGGCAGTGCCCTCTATCGTATGGTTCGACACATATGTGGGACGTATGGCCTCGTGGGCCTCCTGCGCACCCTTGGAATTCGTATGGTAATGGCGCACCTTGAGATAATCCTCCCCGATCTCTTTCCTGACAAGCTCGGCCACACTGTTGATGGCAAGAGCGGAGAGATTGGTGGAATCAGTACGCATGTATGTTATCTTTCCATCCTCATACAGCTTCTGCGCGATCATCATGGTCTGGTTGACGGAGAAACCGAGCTTGCGCGACGCTTCCTGCTGAAGAGTAGAGGTAGTGAACGGAGGGAACGGGGTGCGTCTGAGCGGCTTCACCGACACCTCTCCCACCGAATATGCGGCTCCGGCACATGCCGTGAGGAAGGCCTCCGCCTGCGCACGGTCAGCCAGGCGCGACGATAGTTCAGCCTTGACAGGGAGCTCCACGCCAGGCACCTTCAATAGTGCGTTGACACGGAAGAAAGGCTCCGCCACGAAGTCTTCAAGCTCCTTCTCGCGCTCGCATATAAGGCGTACGGCAACGCTCTGCACGCGTCCGGCACTGAGCGCCGGCTTTATCTTCTTCCAGAGCACAGGACTGAGTTCGAAGCCGACTATGCGGTCGAGCACCCTTCGGGCCTGCTGCGCGTTGACACGGTCAATGTCGATGGTGCGCGGATTCTCTATGGCCGCGAGAATGGCAGGCTTCGTTATCTCATGGAAGACAATGCGGCGCGTAGTGACAGGATCAAGATCGAGAACTTCCGCGAGATGCCAGGCGATAGCCTCCCCCTCGCGGTCTTCATCGGAAGCGAGCCACACCGTGTCTGCATCGGCGGCCGCTTTCCTCAGTTTTTTCACAAGCTCTTTCTTGTCGTCAGGTATCTCGTAGACAGGCTTGAAGCCGTCGGCCACGTCAACGCTGAAACCATGCTTCTTCAGATCGCGTATATGGCCGTAGCTCGACATGACAGTGAAGTCCTTGCCGAGGAATTTTTCTATGGTTTTCGCCTTTGCCGGCGATTCGACTATGACCAGATTCTTCATCTTGACAGTTTGTTTTAGTGCCTTTGGCAATTGGTCAGAAAGCTCTTGAACGAGGCGTTTTTCTTACCGTTATTGAAACTTGGGCGCAAAATTAACACTTTTTTTCTTTAACACACAATTAAGGAGAGAAGTTTTTTCGACACAAGGTCAAGACCCTCTATCCGCGACCCACACTATATCTCTGACCTCAGCGTGACCGGAAAGCCACGCAGCCTCAAGCGGATTCCCAGGCATGCGCCTACGGCGCCCCATTCCGCAGCGAGAGATGGAAAAGCTATTTTTATTTTGCCATGACTGATTTTTTTTGTAATTTTGTAAAGAAAAGGCGCTTATTGCAGCCCATTTCTTAAATATAGAAGCATATAACTGACTCAGAATAAGATATGGCAGAAGAAACAGAATTGCAGGATCAGCAACCGAAAGAATATGTAGCCGACAACATCCAGGTGCTCGAAGGGCTCGAGGCCGTGCGCAAACGCCCGGCGATGTATATCGGCGATATCTCCGGCCGCGGTCTGCATCACCTTGTGTATGAGGTGGTCGACAACTCAATCGACGAGGCCCTTGCAGGCTATGCCACCCATATCGAGGTCACGATTCTTGAAGACAATTCCATAAAGGTGGTCGACAACGGCCGTGGCATTCCCGTAGACATGCATGAGAAAATGCATAAGCCGGCCCTTGAGGTCGTGCTCACTGTGCTCCATGCAGGAGGTAAATTCGACAAAGGCTCCTACAAGGTGTCAGGAGGTCTGCACGGTGTGGGCGTGAGCTGCGTCAACGCCCTCTCCGACTATCTCCGCGCCGAGATTCACCGCGACGGCAAGATATACATGCAGGAGTATTCACTCGGCAAGCCCACATGCGACCTGAGCGTGATCGGAGAGACCGACCACACCGGCACAACCATAATCTTCCACCCGGACGCGTCGATATTCACAGAGACTGTCTACGATTATGAGACCCTGGCCAACCGTCTGCGCGACCTGGCATATCTTAACGCCGGCATATCGCTTACGCTCACCGACATGCGCGCACGTGACGAGCAGGGAAAACCGCATAGCGAAGTTTTCCACAGCAAAGACGGCCTAAAGGAATTCGTACGCTATCTCGACCAGGGCAAGGAGCCGCTTATCGAAGACATCATCCATCTCAACACGATGAAAAACGGTGTCCCCGTGGAGGTGGCCATGACCTACAACACATCGTTCGCCGAGAACATCTTCTCCTACGTCAACAACATCAACACCATTGAGGGAGGCACGCACCTCACCGGCTTCCGCCGTGGCCTTACCACAACCCTCAAGAAATATGCCGACGACAACCACCTGCTCGACAAGCTCAAGATAGAACTCTCTAAGGAGGACTTCCGCGATGGTCTCACAGCTGTAGTGTCGGTCAAGGTTGCGGAGCCTCAGTTCGAGGGCCAGACCAAGACCAAACTCGGCAACAATGAGGTGGCGGGAGTCGTGCAGACAGCCGTAAGCGAGGCATTGCGCTATTATCTTGAGGAGCATCCCAAGCAGGCGCGCGCCATAGTCGACAAGGTGATGCTCGCGGCCCAGGCACGCCACGCCGCCTACAACGCCCGCATGAAAGTGCAGCGCAAGTCTCCACTCTCGGGAGCCGGACTCCCCGGAAAGCTCGCCGACTGCAAAAGCCGCGATGCCGCGGAATGCGAGCTGTTCCTCGTCGAGGGTGATTCCGCAGGCGGAAGCGCGAAACAGGGACGCAACCCCAATTATCAGGCTATCCTCCCACTGCGCGGAAAAATCCTGAACGTGGAGAAAGCGCTCGACCACAAGGTTTTCGAAAGCGAGGAAATCGTCAACATGTTCAAAGCGCTCGGAGTGACCATCGGCACTGAGGAGGATTCCAAGGAGCCCAACATGACAAAGCTCCGCTACCACAAGATCATCATCATGACTGATGCCGACGTCGACGGCGCCCACATCGCCACCCTCCTGATGACCTTCTTCTACCGCCGCATACGCCCCATAATCGACAACGGATATCTCTATATCGCCACTCCCCCGCTCTACAAATGCAGCACGAAAGGGAAAACCAAGACCCAGGAATATGCCTGGGACGAACAACAGGTGCAGAGATTCGTCGACACTTATTGCGACGGCAACCGCGACCGCATGGTGCTTCAGCGCTACAAAGGTCTCGGTGAGATGAACCCCGAGCAGCTCTGGGAGACCACAATGGATCCCGAGAACAGGATGCTCAAACAGGTGAACCTCGTAAACGCCGCGGAAGCCGACCGCACCTTCTCCGTGCTCATGGGCGAAGAGGTAGGACCGCGCCGAGAGTTTATCGAGGCACACGCCACCTACGCCAACATCGACGCCTGACATCCGGCAGGCGCCACCACCGCATATATTGCCGCCACCCCTTCCGGGGAGTGGCGGCATTGAAATATCTCCCCAACCGACAGGATTCCTGTCTCCGACGATTATGAAAACAATATTCATTGTCATCGGCGGCCTCGCCGATATTCCAGATCCCGACAACGGCTCACAGACGCCGCTCATGGCCGCCCGCACCCCATCGCTCGACGCCCTCGCGAAATGTGGATGCTGTGGATCCATACAGACCTTGCCCGACGACGTGGAGGTGTCTCCGGAAAACACCATGCTCGCCCTGCTCGGCTATGATTTTTCAAGAGGCACCGTGCCTATGTCGACACTTGCGAAGTTCGGCGCCGGCCTCGCGTTTCCCCAGAACGACCTGAGGCTGTTCGTCATGCCGAAATTCTCCGGCCACGGCGTAGTGGTGGCCGACACCGACTCCGTCAGGGGAGCCGCCATGATGGCCATGCTCAAGCCTCTTTTCCCCATGGGTGAGGGGATCGATATATCGAAAGGTTATCCCACAGGATCTTTGGCCGACAAGGCCATGCTCGCCATAAAGGCAATCGAGATCTTCGACTTCGTGCTCGTGTATGTCGACGGCCCGGACCGCGCGGCGATGCGCGGCGATGTCATGGCAAAGATCGAGGCCATTGAGGATATCGACAAGCAGCTCATCACCCCCGTGGCCGACTATGTCTGGAACGCCAAGCTACAGATGAACCTCGTGGTGACCGGCGACCACATATCCTCCTGGAAAGATGCCCGCAGGCTTCCGGGAGAAGTGCCCGCGGTGGTCTATTTCAACGATGACCTCCCTTACGACACCGAGCGTTTCGATGAGGAATCGGTGGAAGACGGGCCGCTTAACGCCCCCCTCCCCGGAGACCTCATCCGTCTGCTGGTATCGTTCGAGCCCTATGCCGACGATGACAAAAACGGCAGCCAACCTCCCCTTATCTGATAAAAAACGTTCTCATATCACAAGACACTCCACCATGACAAAAGAATATGACTATCTGATAGTGGGAGCCGGACTATACGGATCGACTTTCGCCCATCTTGCAAGCAAGGCGGGGAAAAGATGTCTTGTGATAGACAAAAGGCCCCACACGGGAGGCAACATCTTCTGCGAAAAGATCGAAGGGATCAACGTGCATAAATATGGAGCACACATCTTCCACACCTCCGACAGGAAAGTCTGGGATTTCGTCAACTCTATCACCCCCTTCAACCGGTTCACAAACTCTCCGATAGCCATTGCTCCCGACGGGAATCTGTATAACCTCCCGTTCAACATGAACACATTCTGCCGCATCTGGGGAGTAAAGACTCCTCGCGAGGCAGCCGCTATGCTCGAACAACAACGCGCGAGAGCCATAGATAAGATGCGCGCCGAAGGGGTATCGGAACCGCGGAATCTGGAGGAGCAGGCTCTCTCTCTCGTTGGAGAGGACATCTACCGGCTTCTGATAGAGGGTTACACGGAAAAACAGTGGGGACGCAAATGCACTGAGCTTCCAGCTTTCATCATAAGGAGGCTCCCCGTGCGACTCACCTTCGATAATAATTATTTCAATGATACGTTCCAAGGGATTCCCGAGGGGGGCTACAACCGCCTCACCGACGGGTTGCTTGAAGGGTCGGATGTAAGACTTCGCACAGACTTTTTCGAAGACCGGGCATTCTGGGAATCAAAAGCCGACAAGATCCTTTTCACCGGAAAAATCGATGAATTTTATGGCTACCGATTCGGTAAACTCGACTATCGGACAGTGCGTTTTGAGACAGAAGTGCTCGACGAACCCAATCATCAGGGTAACGCTGTGGTCAACTATACATCTTCCGACGTGCCCTATACACGTATAATCGAACATAAACATTTCGAAACTTTCGGCAATGCCGTCTACGACAATCCCCGCACCGTTATCTCACGAGAATACTCTACGGAATGGATGGAAGGCATGGAGCCCTTCTACCCCGTCAACGATACCGTCAACCAGCGGATATATGAAAGATACGCCACTTTAGCCGGGCAAGAGAAAAATGTGATATTCGGCGGCCGTCTCGCTGAATACAGATATTACGACATGGCTCCCCTCATAGCCTCTGTAATGAACCTTTTCAACGGCATGATTTGAATAAAAACGGCAATATATGAAAGAAGTATTCGTCTCAAGAAACTACCGCCATCCCTTCACGGCCTCCTCCAAAGCTAAAATCGACGCAGAGGAGATAGTGGCTCACATGGGGTTCAAGAATATCGGTCTTCCGACGCGCACATTCAACTTCTGGCTATGGGGAAAACTCTGGGATCTGACGTCAGAATTTGTAGGCAAGAGAAGGATGCCTAATGGTGGAACGGTATTCCTGCAATATCCCTCTGACGATATTCTGCCCATGATAGCCAAAGCAAAGGAAAAGGGGAACCGGGTGATCGTACTTATCCACGATATAAATTCCCTGCGTTTCGACGTGGCGGACAACGAGCTCGACTTCCTGAACGATGTTGATCATGCAATTCTCCACAACCGGAATATGGCGCGACTTATCAACTCCCGCTACCCCCGGCTGTCCGTCCAGACACTCGGCATCTTCGATTATCTGCATGCCAATCTATCCATATACCGCCATAATGGTGAATACCGACTCATCTTCGCCGGCAATCTTAAGAAAAGCCTTTTTCTCGACAAACTGCATGATCTGCCGGTAAACATTAACCTCTACGGAGTGGGAGGAGACAGGATCCGGCAGACTGACAGGATAGTATACAAAGGCTGTTTTCATCCTAATGAGCTTGGCCGACATCTCGAAGGAGATTTCGGGCTCGTATGGGACGGCGACAGCATAGACACCTGCGAGGGTGTCCTCGGCAGCTACCTGAAATTCATATCCCCCCATAAAATGTCGATGTATCTATCGTCAGGGTTGCCTGTGATAGTGTGGAATAAGTCGGCGATGGCGGAGATAGTAGAGGAAAAAGGAGCCGGATTCGCCGTATCCTCACTCCGGAAGATTCCCGAAAGACTGAAAGCTCTCTCACAGGAGGAATACTGCGAAATGAAAAGGAAAGCAGTGGCTCTCGCACATGACCTCGACAACGGAGCCTTCCTCACAGCAGCCATGAAGCGGTGTCTCGGACAATAGCGGCATACTCTCCGATGAATCCCGGACGATCAAGTCAACGACTTAATCATTAAAACTATCGACAATGACAGACATATTTCCTGAAAAAATATGCGCCGCGCTTATCGACATGGACGGCGTGCTCTACGACTCAATGCCCTATCACGCCAAAGCATGGCATCAGATGATGGCCGAACAAGGCGTTAAGACAGATCCTGATGAATTCTTCCTTTACGAGGGAATGACCGGAGAGGCGACCATACGACTTATCTACCGCCGTGAACTCGGCAAGGATGTCACTCCACAGGAGGCAGCAGAACTCTACGCACGTAAATCGGAGATATTCGCCGCTTTCGGCAAGAAACCTCTCATGAAGGGAGCCGACAGGATGCTCCGTGCGTTCATGGAAGCCGGTATTCCCCGCGTGCTTGTCACCGGGTCCGGACAGGCATCCCTGCTCGACAACCTCTGCAGTGAATATCCCGGAGCTTTCCCCGACGGCATGCGTGTGACGGCACATGACGTAAAGCACGGCAAACCGGATCCTGAGCCATATCTCATGGGTGCGCAGAAAGCAGGTGTCGCACCTGCAGACTGCATCGTCGTAGAAAACGCCCCACTCGGAGTGCGCGCCGGGAAAGCCGCCGGCTGCTTCACGATAGCCGTCACCACAGGACCGATCCCGAGAGAGGCATTTGAGAAAGAGGGCGCAGACATGATATTCCCCTCGATGGATGCCTTCGCCGACTGGCTTGAAAGCAGACTCGGTGCCAATCCTATGGCAGCACAGCTCGACGCCATAGTAGCCAGTCTCGCGCCTGCTACGGTGACGGTAGTGACCGACGGGAATGTGGAACGCGACGTGATGCCGGCGTTCGCATCGTCGAAGGCACTCTCATCAGCCAACAAAGTGATTCTTTCCCCCGGAGAGGATCATAAGAACATAGAATCGGCAATCCTCATATGGAAAGCGTTGGAGGAAGCGGGAGCCACACGCCACAGTCTAGTAGTGAACATAGGCGGAGGACTCGTGACCGATATCGGAGGATTCGCGGCGGCCACCTATAAACGGGGAATTCGCTTCGTCAACATACCCACGACTCTGCTGGGCGCTGTCGATGCAGCCACGGGAGGCAAGACAGGAATAAACTTCAACGGATTGAAAAACGAGATAGGAGCGTTCCATCTACCTTCGGAAGTAATCATCAGCGCCCTCCCCCTCGCCACCCTGTCGCACCGCGAGATTGTGTCCGGATACGCAGAGATGCTGAAAACAGGTCTCATAGCGGATGAGGGGCTCTATAGATCATTGCTCGATGTTGACGCTGTGATAGCCGACGGCACGCGCCTTGAGGGTGCTATGAAAAGATGTGTGGAGATTAAGGAAGACGTTGTCAGGCAGGATCCCACAGAGAAAGGGTTGCGAAAGATACTCAACTTTGGCCACACCGCCGGACATGCCTTCGAGAGTCTCGCCATAGAGAGGCACAAACCACTGGCTCACGGGGAGGCCGTGGCCCACGGCATGCTGGTGGAACTTATCCTCAGTCATATGCTGAAAGGATTCCCCTCGGAGGAGGTGCACAGATACGCCTCCATGCTGAAGGAACAATATCCCCTCACCGGCACATCATGCGCCGACACTCCTTTGCTGATCGCCCTGATGAGTCACGACAAGAAAAACGCCACCACAGGCCGCGCCAACTTCACCCTTTTGAGATCCGTAGGAGATCCGGAGATCAACTGCGAGCCTTCGGAGAAGGATATTGAAGCGGCCCTCGACATCTACCGCGACATGATGGGCTGAAAAACGCTCGCTGAGAATTAACAAGCATTTCCCTGGGACGTATTGTCAGGAGCGTTTCCCCCTGATTATACGTCCCAGGTCGCGTAATCCCTTTATGGCATCGCGCACAAGGGTGACCGGTATGAACATATAGAAATACGGAATGCCTTTGAAATGCCGCCACAGGATTTTCCACGATCCTTCCAGCTCAAAGGGGCATTCTTTCTTAAGTATCAGATAATCGACGGCTTTCTTGCCTACAAAACTCCAAAGAAGCACTGTCTTGTCATAGCGCAGTGTCTTTGCCGACAATCCGTAGGAGGAAAGAAGGGTGTAGTAGTTGGCCACATGGGGCACAAAGAAATTATACGGCACCCTCTTGCTGCCCGGCACCGGAAGGAGATGCACGTCACGGATATCGACAAGCCTTGCGGGGTGACGCTCCACCATAGAGAGAGTCCAATAGCATTGAAGCAGCTGCGAACCAGACCTGTCAAGTGTGTCGACGAGTTCCCCGAGTCGGCTGCGCCATATGCCGAAGTTGGAAATCCAGGTTAACTTATTGTTGACAGACCTGACGAATTCATCCACCCCGGCAACACAATCTGTCGGTTCTTTCCGAAGCTTCATGTAGAAAAACAGCGGAGTCTCCTCATCCGGATATCTCCTGACCCCATCGATCATGATCCGCATACCCTTCGCGCCGTAGTAGGTGTAGTCGTTGAGAAGTTTAAGATACCTGCCTCGGGCATGCCGGAAGACTTCAAAGAAATTTTTGTCGCGTATATTTTCTTCGTTACGGTGGTAGACTATTCGGATATCCCCGTGACGCTCTATGAAATCGGCCACTACTTCCCGGGTATTGTCGGTCGAAGCATTGTCACTGATTACTATCTCTATGTCTCTCTCATCACCTATCGCCTCCATATGCTTCTCAAGACACTGCGCAAGTATCTCAGCGCGGTTATACGTAGGGATACAGAGGGAGAGCAAAGGGCTGTTATGTTCGGTAAGGTTGTCCATGCAGGTGAAGCGGTATTTGAACAAGATTCAATATTATCCTTTGAACACACACATCTGCTGCAGCTCCTCCGGCATGAAGGGGGCCATCTTATCAAGCGGAGCCGATGACATGCGGCCATCCTTGTCCATGAAGGATGCCGACTTAGGGAACAGTGTCTGCAGCGGATGCATATGTATCTCGCAGATCATCGGGCCCTCGCTGCCGAGGGTCTTCCTGATAGCCTCGTCGAGAGGTGCGCCATTCTCGGCCACTGAGGTATAGGGGATCCCGTATGCAGCCGCTATCTTCTCCAGGTCAGGGCACTCCACGCCGCTCTTCGGATCGCTTCCGGTGAAATGTCCCTTGAAGAAACTGTTCTGCGTGGTCTTGATGGCCAGGTAGCCCTCGTTCTCAAGCACGAATATCTTCACCGGCAGGCGGTTGGTCACGATTGTCTGCAGTTCCTGTATGTTCATCTGAAGGCTTCCGTCGCCTGTCACCAGCACTGTGCGGCCATTGTCATTGGCCACGCACGCCCCTATGGCGGCCGGGAGGTCATAACCCATTGCCGCACAACCCTGGTTGGCGAACACACGCACACCTTCCTTGACCTTCATGGCCTGATATGTGCAAGTGTAGGCAGTCCCGTTGCCTGTGACGCATACGTCATCCGACTTGAGCTGATTGAAAAGACGGTCTGCGAACTCATATGAGCTTGCATACCCCTCCATGGGAGGATTATCATCGGCGAGCGACGGAAGACGGCTCTCGATGTCCCGTCCCCATTCCCTCCATTTCCCGAAGCCGGGCATGCCGGGCTCGCGGTCCACCGCCTCCGTCATCTTGTCGATGAATTCCGACAGGTTGCAGTGTATCGGCAGGTCTATGTCAAGGGTCGGCTTCTGCATCTCAGCCAGATCTATGTCGACCATGACCTTGCATGCCTTGGGCGCCAGCAGGTCGTAGGCATAGCTGACCTGCCTTATCGACAGGCGCGTACCCAGGATTATGAGGAGGTCTGAGTTCTGCACCATGATATTGCCGATGCGGTCGCCGCAGATGCCGGGCTTCCCGTAGCACAGGGGATGGTCATGCCATATGATGTCGCTGCCGCTGATGGCCGTCACCACCGGTATTCCCAGCCTCTCCGCAAGCGAGATGAACTCCTTCTCCCGTTTCGCGAGCCTGACACCGTTGCCCACATATATCACAGGGCTTTCCGCCCCCTTTATCTTCCCGATAAGTTCCCTGATCTGGCTGTCGACAAGGGCGTGCTTCACGGGGTCGACAAGTTCCGAGGGATCAAACTCCCGGAGCTTTGTCTCATCGACCATGGCGCCCTGCACGTCGAGCGGGATATCGAGCCACACAGGGCCCGGACGTCCGTCGAGGGCTATGGCGATGGCCTTGTCAAGCTCGTATCTTATATCAAGAGGGTCGGTCACTGTCCTGGCATATTTGGTGATTGGCGAGACCATGGCCACGATGTCGGCCTCCTGGTCGCCGAGCTGACGGAGCGGAAGATAGGGATAGGTGTTCTTATAGGTGGATGTCTTGATCTGCCCGGATATGTAGAGTCCGGGTATGGAATCAAGATATTGTCCCAGCACTCCTGTCATGGCGTTTGTCCCCCCGGGGCCCGTGGTCACGTTGGTCACGCATAGCTCGCCGCAGGCACGGTAATACCCCTCCGCAGCTATGGCTGACGCCTGCTCGTGATGGTTGCATATATATTTCAGGCCGGGAGTGTGGCCTATGGAGTCGTTGAGGTGCATCGCGCCCCCTCCCGTCACGAGGAAGCAGTGCCTTATGCCGTGTTTTCCGACAAGATGCCGGAAAATAAAGTCGGATACTTTGATCATATGGGTTGGTTTTGTAGGCATATCCGGAAGGCAGCCATGGATCAGTCTGCCGCGGACGCGCCGGTTTGTCTCTTTGTTTCGATTATTCGGAGTATCACATCGTCGAAGGGCTCGCAGGGTATGCCCCCTATCCTGTCGGCGAGCCTGGTCACGTCAGGGAACAGGGATACGACACGCCCGGGGCGCACCGCGCCGTAGAGGAGCCGCGAGCGCGAGTCCGACAGGACTCTCATGCGTTCCACATAGTCCCTGAGCGGGCGTGATTCTGCCGCGGCTATGTTGTATACCTCGTGGGCTGTCGTCCCTTTGGAAGAGGGGCCTTCCGTGAGACAGGATCCGCAGAGGCGCACGATGCATTCGGCCGCATCGCCGACATACATGAAATTCCATGACTGGAGGCATTCGCTCAGAGGCACGTCCTCTCCCCGGAGCATCCTGTCCAGCGAGCTCATCACCAGCGTCCAGGGATGGTCGTCCTCACCGAAGAGGCTGAATATCCTGAGGTGAAGGCTGCCCATGCCGAGGGCGGCGCAGAGAGCGGCCCCCTCCTCCTTTATCCGGAGCTTGGCCTTGCCGTATTCCGAGAATGGCGCGCACGGAGATTCCTCGCCGGTAAGGCCATGGCAAATGCCGTACTCGGCCTGCGATCCGGCCTCCACGAAAAGGCGGCATCCCATCCTGTGGGCGGATCGTATGGCGTCGAGCGCATGCTCCACATTCCGCTCCTGCACGTCCGTGAGATCCCGGCCCGAATGGCCGGTCCCGCCCCAGGCGAGATTGACAAGCACGTCGCAGCAACGGATCTTCCCGTGCAGGTGCCCGTAATCCTCCATACCGCACTCCACGAGTTCCACACCATCAGTATGGAACGCCTCGCAGTCATGCCGCGCTATTGCGAAAACATGATGACCGGCCTCTACAAACTGCCGGACAAGATGCCTGCCGAGGAAGCTTGTGGCTCCGGTGATGGCGACTTTCATAAAGATGTGTAGTTTTCGATCTGTTCAAGACACAGCTTATGGACATCAGTATCCCTGTATCTTCTATACCAGTCGGTGGTCATGGCAACCGTCCTGTCAATGCCCATGCGCGGTTCCCATCCGAGGCGAAACTTGGCTTTGGATATGTCAAGCATGAGGAGGTTTGCCTCATGGAGGGCATCTGGATCGGAGAGGTCGCGGAGTACGCCGCTTCCATAGTTTTCAATCACCCTGGATGCCACCTCCCAGACTGTGGATATGGATTCGGCGCGCGGACCGAAGTTCCAGCCCTCGCAATATTCAGTAGGGGCATTCCACATTTTTTGAGCGAGGAGCATGTAGCCGCCAAGCGGCTCGAGCACATGCTGCCAGGGACGTATGGCCTTGGGAGAACGGATATCAATCGGTTTTCCGGCTTCCAGGGCGCGTATGCAGTCGGGTATTATGCGGTCGAGCGCCCAGTCACCGCCCCCGATCACGTTGCCTGCACGCACGCTCGCTATCGATTTGCCGTGTTCGGCATATCTGTCGGGATTGAAGAAACTGCGGCGCCATGAGGCTATGGCGAGCTCCGCCGCCCCCTTCGATGATGAATAGGGGTCGTAGCCGCCCATCGGCTCGTTCTCACGGTAGCCCCAGACCTGCTCCCTGTTCTCGTAGCATTTGTCGGTGGTTATCATGACACCTACCCTCACGCTGTCTGTTGCGCGGATCGCCTCGAGTATGTTGACAGTGCCCATCACGTTGGTCTGGTATGTCTCGACAGGGATGTCGTAGCTCAGGCGCACGAGTGGCTGCGCGGCGAGATGGAAGACAATCTCCGGACGGTATTCAGCGAAGATCTCCTTCATCCGCTCCCCGTCGCGGATATCTGCCCTTATGTCGGCCTTGATCCTGTCGCCGATACCGGAAAGGACGAATGTATCTTTCTCCGAGTAGGGGTCGAGGCCTACCCCGACTACCTCAGCTCCGAGAGCATTCAGCCAGATTGAGAGCCAGGAACCCTTGAAACCGGTGTGCCCGGTCACGAGCACGCGCTTACCCTTATAGAAATTATTGAAAATATCCACTCCCATGATCATCTGTATTGTGCCACGAACTCCCTGATCGTGGATATCATGTGATGCAGCATCTCATCCGACATGCCGGGGTAGACCCCTATCCAGAGCGTGCCGTTCATGACGAAGTCCGTGACCTTCAGGTCGCCGACAACACGATACCCCTCTCCCGACTCCCTCATCTGATCAAAGGCGGGATGCTTCACAAGATTGCCGGCGAAGAGATTGCGGGTCTGTATCCTGTGATCCTCGAGATATTTCGATAGGTCGTTGCGCGTGAAGGGGGCATCCGGCTCAACCGAGATCAGGAAACCGAACCAGGAAGGGTCGGAATTCTTCTGGGGTTCGGGAAGAATGAGCCATGGGGTGCCTTCGAGCCCCTCGCGGAGAACCTTGAAGTTATGGCGCCTGCGCTCCACGATGTCGTCGAGCTTCCCGAGCTGCGCGCACCCGATGGCGGCCTGCATGTCGGTCACCTTGAGGTTATATCCGAAATGGGAGTAAACGTATTTGTGGTCATAACCCACGGGAAGATCGCCGAACTGCTTCGTGAACCGGCATCCGCATGTGTTGTCGACGCCGCCCATACACCAGCAGTCACGGCCCCAGTCGCGGAATGAGTTGACAAGCCTGTGCAGGAGAGGGTTGTCGGTATATACCGCTCCTCCCTCGCCCATTGTCATGTGGTGCGGGGGATAGAACGAGCTCGTGCCGATGTCGCCGATGGTTCCGGTCTTGCGGATCTCGCCGTCGATCTCGTAGGTCGAGCCGAGGGCGTCGCAGTTGTCCTCCACGAGCCATAGATTATGTCTGTCGCAGAAATCCTTGACAGACTTAAGGTCGAACGGATTCCCGAGGGAATGGGCTATCATCACTGCCTTGGTCTTGGGAGAGAGGGCATCCTCAAGTCTCGTCACGTCGATATTGTATTCCGGCACCGTCACGTCAACGAATACCGGGACAGCTCCGTACTGAATGCATGGAGTCACCGTCGTGGGGAAACCGCAGGCAACAGTTATCACCTCATCTCCGCGTTTAATGCGCCGCTCTCCGAGTTCGGGCGATGTGAGGGCGGAGAAAGCGAGCAGGTTGGCCGATGACCCTGAGTTTGTGAGCGAGCAGAACCTGACACCGAGCCATTTCGCGAACGCCTTCTCAAACTTCGCGGCCCAGGGGCCTGCCGTCAGCCAGAAGTCGAGCGAGGAATCGACGAGATTGACCATCTCCGCGTCATCGAAATAGCGGCCGCCGTAATTGACGAAAGTCTCACCGGGCTTGAATTCCTTCTTCTTCCCGTGAGTCTCCTTATAATATTCCTTTGTCAGCTCAAGAATCTGCTGCTTAAGTTCTTCCTGTCTACTCATAATATCCAAATGTCCTATGACTATGTTTCTTACAATTTATGGTTGATCGGCACCTGACGTTCCCATTTTTTCCAGGGAGCCGCGTTTGAGGCGAGAAGTTTCTCAAGCATGTCTTTCTCACGGGTGTTGTCCATGCACTGCCAGAATCCCTCATGCGTGTAAGACATTAACTGACCGTCTCTCACGAGTCTTTCAAGCGGCTCCTTCTCAAAGACACAGGAATCTCCGTCAAGATAATCGAATATTGACGGTTCAAGCACCATATATCCGGCATTGATAGGAGCTCCGTCGCAGATATTCTTCTCCCTGAACGATTTCACGGCATTGTCACCCCCTATATTGAGAATCCCCTTGTCCTGGGCTATCTTCACGGCCGTGAGGGTTGCTATCTTCCCGTGGCTCTTATGGAACTCAAAGAGCTTGTTGATATCCACGTCACACACCCCGTCGCCGTAAGTCATGAAGAACGGTTCGTCTCCCACATATTTCTGTATACGCTTGATACGGCCCCCGGTCATAGTATTGTAGCCGGTATCAACGACTGTCACCCTCCATGGCTCACAGTTGCTGCTGTGCACTGTCATCTCATTGCGGTTGTCGCGATAGTCGAAAGTCACATCCGAATTATGAAGGAAATAGTTGGCAAACCAGTCTTTGATATATTCCTGACGGTAGCCTGCGCAGACTATGAATTCCGTATGCCCGTAATAGGCATATTCTTTCATTATATGCCATAAAATCGGCATTCCTCCGATCTCTATCATCGGCTTGGGCTTGAACTGGGATTCTTCCGAAATGCGGTAACCGAATCCACCGGCAAGGAGCACTACTTTCATGTCGATATAAGCTGTCGGGTGGGTAAATTAGATTGTAAACTGTGGTGAAAAGTCGCCCATGGCGTTGGAGATTAGACGGATAATCTCTTCTCCCACGTATTCCTCACACGCAACTTTCACGTAAAGTTCGCAAAAATCCACGACATATTCAAATAAATAGCCGGAAATCGTCCCAAAGTCGGGGAAAGTGTTCTGTCAGGCACCAATCGCAACAGACTACACTCCTTATCATGACGGATGTATGATTCCCCGCACAATCAGACTTCGCCCCATCATCCAGAATAGGCTTCGAACAGGAATGCAAGATATTTTTTCAAAAAAACAATGTCTGCCGAACCATCCGCAGGCCACCTGTGTTATAATATCGAAAGGCGGCTAAAAGGCCTCCGATCATTAAAAAAAGATAATTAATTTCCACTTTACGGATTAAAGATATACTGCTATAAGCGTTCTGAAAAAAGTTGTTATTGTTGTTTTAATTGAAGGAAACAGGGCTGACGTGAGTCAGCCTTTTTCTCTTTATTAGCATCCTGTCTGTAAGAGGCACCCATCCCTGCGACATCGCAGAACTATAGCCACCACTGATGGCAAACATGTTCTTTACTTGCGCCGGGAGCACCAACAAAATGCAAGTAACCGATGCTTAAGCAAGTTTTGACACGCAATCAGATGTTTTTCTCAAAGATTATGGTTAAATTTGCATCTTAAAACAATAATAGCGATATGGCATACCGGATGCTTAGTTTCTTACTCAAGCTGATTTCATATATTCCCTTCAAGGTATTATACCTCATATCCGACAGCTTATTCTATCCGCTCTATTATGTGGCGCGCTACCGTAGAAATGTCACACGGAAGAATCTATCGGAATGTTTTCCCGATAAAACCGACCGGGAACTGAATGATATCGAGAAGGGGTTCTACCGTTTTTTTGTCGACAATATTCTGGAGACCTGCAAGATGGCCCACATGTCGGCCAAAGAGATGAGCCGACGCATGAAGTTCATCAACATAAACATTGTAAATGAAGTCCTGCGGTCAGGACGTTCGATATCCCTCTTCCTCGGGCATTACGGCAACTGGGAATGGATATCGTCAATGCCCCTCCATCTTGAGAAATCGGCTGTGGCGGCACAGATCTACCACCGTCTCGACAACAAAGACGTCGACAGACTGATGCTCGACATGCGCGGGCGCATGGGAGCGGTGTCGGTCGAAATGAGCAATACCGCCCGCTACATTACCGGACTCGTAGCCGCACATAAAGTATGCATAGTAGGTTTTATCGCCGACCAGTCACCGCGAAGGAAAGACTCACACCACTATCTTGAATTCCTCAACCACATGGTGCCTGTGCTGACCGGAACGGAGAAAATAACCAAGCACTACGGATTCGAAGCCTATTTTGCCCACACAAGAAGAGTCAAGAGAGGATTTTATGAGGTAGAGTTCGTGAAGATGACTGATAATCCCAAGCTTCTCCCAGATTTCGATCTCACATCTATATATTATAGGCTGCTCCAGAATATGATTGAAGAAAACCCTGAACTGTATCTGTGGACTCACAAGCGCTTCAGATATGCGCGCCCCCTTGACGGACAACCGGAGGAAAAGCGCACGGCCTGTAAGCACTGATCAGTGTAAGCGTATATTGACCAATCGGATAGGGGTAATTCAATAAAACCACAATAGAAATGAAATTCAAAGCCAACATATATTGGGGGTCTTTATATCAGCTTGCGACAGTGTTCCTGTCTCTATGGCTGTCACGTTTTGTATTCATGGCATACAACAGCACACTGATTGGACTCGACTCTGTGACAGATGCGCTGAAAATAGCCCTTGCCGGCATACGCATCGACGCATGCATACTCGGATATGCCAACGCTGTGTTTGTAGTGATGCGTTTCGCACCATGGCCGTGGGTTTGCCGTAAAGGCTGGATCACAACTTCCAACTGGCTGCTGGGCGTCATCAATTCCCTGCTTCTCATCCTCAATTTGGGCGACACGGCTTATTTTCCCTTCACCGGTTACCGTATGTCATGGCAAGGATTCCTGAACGTACTCTCCGACCCCGGCACCCCTTCGCTGCTCCTCTCTTTCCTCACAGACTACTGGTGGGCATACCTGCTGGGGATAATCTTTGTCGCCGCCATGATCTGGGCCATCACGCGGGTAAAGCTGACCGAACCTTTCCCATATGCTGCCTCAAGGAAACGCTACTGGATCACCCGTACATGCATATTCCTTGTGATGGGAACGTTCACTTTCATGTGTATCCGGGGATGGATGTTCCGCGGACGCCCCATAGAGAGGGCTACGGGAGTGACACTGGTCGATAATCCCCGACATTTTCCGGCTGTGCTCAACACCCCGTTCTCAATCCTCTTCAGCATAGGCAAGGAAGTGACAGTAGAGAAGCTTTCCTTCTTTTCTCCTGAGAAGCTGAGACAGCTGCGATGCAGTGTGGTCTCTCCCGGCGACAGCCTCCCCAACGGCAAAAACCTTTTCGTCATTGTCATCGAAAGCGGAGGCTCTGTGCTGTCAAAAGTCTTCAATCCGGTAGATGGAGACACGACATATACCTCCGCTCTCCAGTTTGTTGACTCCCTGGCATCTCACAGCCTCCTCAATATGAACCTCTACGCCTCGGGAAGGACATCGACACAGGGCATCACCCATATCTTCGAAGGTATTCCATGGTTCGGGGCGTCATATTTCGTGGAGTCGCCCTATGCCGGCGACAAGGTAGACAGCCCTGCCCGTCTGCTTGCGGAGAAAGGATATGACACACGCTTCTACTATGCTTGCACCAAGGGCAACTATCATATAGACGAGACAGCCAGGATGTCGGGGTTCAACTCCATCTTCACCCGCGAATCATATGGCGATGAGAGCCAATATGACGGGAAATGGGGCATATTCGACATGCCGATGGCCGACTTCGTAGTGAAAGACCTCAGCTCCTCATACAAACCGGGGCGTCCGTTCTTCGCCTCCTGGTTCACGATCACGGCGCATATGCCTTTCAACCTCCCGGTAGGCACAGACCTCTCAGACTACCACTACAAGAAAGAGTCTCCCGAGCAAGCCATGGAATATACCGACAAGGCACTGCGGCATTTCTTCACTCTTGCCCGCAGACAGCCGTGGTATGGGAACACTATCTTCGTAATCACCTCAGACCACGGACAGCGTGACCTGGGATCGTATCATTCCAACAACGTCTACTGTCACAACCAGGTCCCCTTCCTGATCTTCACGCCCGACGGCTCAGTCACACCCGCAGCCATCGACAGCATCCCGATGTCGCAGATCGACATCGCGCCGACGCTTCTCGATCTTGTAGGCTACGACCGTCCTCACCTTTCTCTCGGATCAAGCATGTTCGACACCGCACGTTCCCACTATGGCATAGTAGATTCGTTCGGTTCGTTCCACATAATCGGCAACAGATATATCGTGGCCGTCCCGTCGCTCAAAGGAGAAGTAAGCCAAGTGTTCGACATCAACGAGCAACCTTATCCGAAGACACCCCTTGAGAACTATGACAAAGCCGAGGCAGACCGTATGCTCACCTGGTTCAGGGCCCTCATGCAGGATTATTCGGAAAGGCTCATCGACAACAGGCTGCATGCAGGCGAATGACGCGCTGCGGCCCAATCTTAAAACCACAGTTAATTTTGAACAGACAAGACCGACACCATATGGAAATTGATTTTGTAATAACCTGGGTTAACATGAACGACCCCGCGTGGCGGAAGGAGTTCGCAAAATACTCCGGCAACAAAGACAACGAGAGCAACGGGGTCTCGGAAGCCCGCTTCCGAGACTACGGATTTCTCAGGTATTGGTTTCGTGGCGTGGAGAAATTCGCACCATGGGTAAGGAAAATCCATTTCGTATCGAGCGGACAGAAACCGGAATGGCTCGACACATCCAATCCGAAGATACATATTGTGGACCATAAGGATTTCATCCCGAAAGAATTCCTTCCCACCTACAACTCGGTGGTCATTGAGAGGTATATGCACCGCATACCAGGTCTTGCCGATCATTTTGTATATTTCAACGATGATTTCTATATAATCAACCATATCACTCCGGAACGCTTTTTCCGCAACGGGCTACCGTGCGATATAGCCGCATTCCACCCCAACCCGTCATGGTCACAATGGTATAAGAGGATCAAGAACAACATAAGGATCATCAACAGCCATTTCGACAAAAAGGAGGTGATGGAGAGAGACCACGACAAATGGTTCGATCCATCCTATGGCTCGCGGGCACGATGGAACTATCTCCTGAAGCCCTATGGTAAATTCGTCACTCTCCGTACACCTCACAACGCGCAGCCCTATCTGCGGTCTACTTTCGAAGAGGTGTGGAATGTGGCCGGCAAAGAACTTACCGCCACGTCTGTCAACCGATTCAGGGCCGTCACAGACTATACCCCCGAACTGTTTCGCGCCTGGCAGATATGCCGTGGCAACTTCGAGCCTTACAATACATACAGCGACACCAAGATGTTTCCGCTGATGATAAGGCCACGGCAGGCTGCTGAAGCGATACGCAACCAATCGTACTCGCTTGTGTGCCTCAACGATAACATCCACATACGCCATTACGATAAAGTCATGGAGAGGATAAAGGAGGCTTTCGAACACATCTTGCCAGAAAAATCAGGATTCGAGTCATAGACATTAAAGAATTGATATATGAACAAGGCAGCCGCAGAGATATTAGCGGGAATGATACCGCATAAGATGACCAGGAACCGCTGGCGCGGAATACTGCGCTACGGCATCTTCAAGGCACTCCGTCTGAAAAGGGAACTGCGACATAACCATACGGCACCGGCCCACTACCTTTCAATATGCGCCATCGCGAAAAACGAAGGCCCATATTTCAAGGAATGGATAGAATGGCATCTCAGCCAGGGAGTGGATAAGTTTTATATCTACGATAACGAGAGCGACGACATGACCCGGGAAGTACTGCAGCCATACATAGACCGGGGTATTGTGGAATACACCCGGTTTCCCGGCTATCGCAGGCAGCTTGCCGCCTACGACGACTGTCTTGAACGCCATCGGTTTGACTCGCGCTGGATAGCGTTCATCGACCTCGACGAGTTCATAGTTCCGATTAAAGACAGGAGTGTGAGGGAATTTCTTCAGCGTTTCGAACAATATCCGGCCGTGGAGATAAACTGGCTGATCTATGGCAGCGGAGGAGCACAGAAGAAGACGGAAGAGCCTGTGATGAAGAGATTCAGCCGCCATTCGCTTCCCGGCCATATCCTCAACCGTCATGTGAAAAGCATCGTTGATCCCCGGCGTGTGTTCTGCATGATCGGCTGTCATGAAGCAGCCAGGATCTCGGGTAAAGGAGCCGACTCACACGGCGAACCGGTGACAAGAAACTTCCGCGACAGGGAGCCGCAGCAAGACGTGATACGAGTGAATCATTACGCGGTGCGTTCGTTTGAGGAATTCGTGGAGAAACAGGCACGCGGACGCGCAAGCGGCCGGGCCCGCACGGTAGAGAGGGAGTATTTCGACCGCTACGACCTCAACGACCTGGAAGACTGAGGATCCTCTCCTCGATTTCAGGATAATGACGCAGGATGGCCTCGAACGCGGCTGTGTTGCGGTCGGTGCCCGATTTGAAGTTGACAGTCTTCAATGAGAGTTGCCGTGGTTTGCCGAGTCCCTTGGGCTTGTTGCGTCCGAAGGGCATGGGGATGATTTCCGTACCATTGGCAACAGCGGCAGCCCAGAACCATATGTCGTCTGTAGTGGGAGCAATCGCGGTGAAAAGATCGTCATCGATCATCTCCATCTTCAGCGAACGGGGAGGATATAGCACTCCTCCCACTCCGGTCTGTATGTTAAGGAATCCATGATGTATGCGCCGCAACAGGAAATCATACCACCTGTATTTACGCCACTTCCGGTAAGGTATTCCCCGCCCTATCCTTTTGGCCCGATGCGCGATGACGGCATCCGGAAGCTCGCGGTGCAACCGCAGGAGATCCCGGAGCATATGGCGGTGATACGCTATGTCATCGTCGACAGTCACGATAACTGCGTCCGGGAAATCGCGCAATGCCGGCACAAGCTTTCTGTAAGACCGTATGTCGCGCGGATAGTCCCGGATCTCGAAAATGGGATTTCGCCGCGACAGATCAAGCAATTCCTCAGGAATCCCATCTTCGCCAAACTGGGAAAATGTCAGATAGAGCACTATCCTGTCGGGCAACACCGACATCTCAAGCAGCGATTTAATTGTAGCCACAGCATATTGAATCGCCGCAGGAAATGACGTAAGTGACACTATCACCTCTGTCTGTCCATTTTTGTCAGCTATGAAAGACTGAGGCTTGCAATGACATTCTGATATTGGTGCCCTCCTATTCATAATTAACCTATTGGAGCGACATCAGGCCCTTGACAAATATTATCTTTGAGTTCATCTATTGAAAAACCCGTCACCGTGGAAATTGTCTGCAAGCCCAAACCCTCCTTCAACATGTTGCGAGCCACCTTCCATAGGCTTTCAGCACGACCTTCGGCACGACCTTCGGCACGACCTTCGGCACGACCTTCGGCCAGGCCCTCTTCTCGGGCCTCTTTCTTGGCAAATGACATCTGATTGCGATAATCCCTGTAAAACTTCAGGTCACGCTCATATCTCCAACGCTCATCCGGGCTTAGATTCTCAACCCTCGCCACCTGCTCGACACGTTTGAATATCTTTTCGACAAAAGGCATTGTCTCCATAATGTTCATGTTTTTAAGTAAATAAATCCATCTTTCAAAATAATCGCCACACTTTTCCGGGCTTGAAACCCTAAAATTGGGCAACTGTATATAGACCAAACGAACCTTATCGGAAAATTGTTTCCCGGAGTCCATGTCACATATTTCCGCATCGATTCTCACTCTGTCATCCCCCTTGAGAATTACAAAATCAGAAATGAAAATCCCATAGACCGGCATAAAGCTGTATTCCCAGTCTCTCGAGCGTCCCTGTTCAGTAATAGCCCTCGCCACATAAAATATAGTCCTGTCGATAAAATATGACTGCGAACGATTCTGCATCTCTACGATAAAACGCTTCCCGCACTTCGTCTTGCAGTGAATGTCATATATCACCGAGCGTTCTCCAGGCTGCTCCTTAAGCTTTTCCTTGTCAAGATATTGTATCTCAGTGATCGGATCCACATTGTCACGGTCAAGCACAGCATTGAGAAACCCTATCAGTATATCCTGAGAGCTTTCTCTTGCGAAGAGAATCTTGAACCCTGCATCAGTAAGAGGGTTTATATATGTCCCTCCTTGTTCGTAGGTATGATATTCCATAATTACAGGCTTTGGGAGATATTCTTTGCAAATGTAATAAAAAATCGGGGAAAAACAAATCGGAAATCATTAAACCTACCGAGCCCATATCTGTCAGATATAGAAATCCGGAAGAGACATCATTTTGCCTCCTCCACTAAATTCAGGAAAAATGAAAAAGATGATACTCGCCCTCGCGGCATTCGTCGGGATCACGGCGTCGGCCCTCGCAGCCGATGAGCCCTCCTATCCCGGAGGGAAAGAGGCCCTCGACAAATTCATAGCCCAGACCATGAAGTATCCGGCTCCCGCCAAGGCAAACGGCGTGGAGGGTGTGGTCAACGTCAAATTCACTGTCAATGCCGATGGCACGATAGGAGCCATAAAGATAGTGCGCATGATCGATCCGGATCTCGAACAGGAGGCTATACGCATTGTCAAGAAAATGCCTGCCTGGATTCCCGCCGACAAGGAAGGTACGCCTGTGGCCGCCGATGCCACAGTGGCTATCCCCTTCGTGCTTGAATAACCTCGGCCGCCATCCGCGGTCAGTACATCAACAGATAATCCTATATAACTTTATAACTGCTGAAAGGGGCGGCTCCCGCATGGGAACCGCCCCTTTCAGCTATTGTGATATGCAATTATCAGGGAAGTGTCATTCGGCTGCCGGAGCATCTTTCGGAGCCTCCACGGTGGGAGTAACCTCGAAGAGAAGCACGTCGGACGGCTTCAGTCCCATCTGCGCGCTGCGCTGCCCGAAGAGATTATGGGCGGTGGTCATGAACTTGCCTGTCTGACCCGATGCAAGAGTCAGCAAAGCGTCGTTCACAGGATTGCCGGCCATACGTTTTCCGACCGTGATCTGGTCGGGAAGGGGAGCGTTCACCTGATTGCCGTCAGGAGTGGTGATCTTGAGAGCGAGTTTCACTTTGTCACCATCCTTTATCTTCACACCGTCAGCGGGAGCGGAGAGGGAGTACAGACCGTCGGTCACTTTAGTGTATTTTTTGGCAGATGCCTCCTCCACGAGAGCGTCAGCAGAGGCTATGCTGTCGCGTTTCTCCCTGGCGGAATTGAACTCGCCCATGAGACGATAGAAGTTCTGCTGAAGATCATTGGGGTTGGCAGTCACGGAGTCGGCCATCACAGCCTCCCTCATGCCACGCACAAATGCCTTGTTTGATAGCTTCACACCATAATCTTCGGCAAACTGAGACATGTTCATTGCCATCTGCATGCCGAGGAAGACGCCATTATTGTAGGCGTCTTTGCCGGCTTTCACAGCATTGAGGCCGGCCTGCACGCCTTTCAGATACTCCTGGCGAGCTGTCTTGGAGTCGAGCGTAGTGTCCTGCATGGCCTGCTGCTCATATTCAGAGCCGCGGAGCTGTCCGAAATAATACATGAGCGAGTCGGCCTTAGCCGTCTCGTCAGCCAAGCCGGAAGCGGCTTTATCGCCGGAGTTCTGGCAGGCGGCCAGCAGAAGGCCTGCTGCCGCTATCGAGAGTATTGATCTGATTTTCATCTTATGTGGTTTTATCTCCTTACGTCGCGAGGCATGGGCACCGGGATATCGGAAAGGGACTCGTCCGGAGCCTGCGTGTCGACCGAGTCGGGAGCTTCGGTGACGATTATCTCCGTGGAATCGATATTGACCTCGACCGTGTCGCCCGAAGGCACCATGTTCTCAGCCGTACGACCCTTGCACGATGTCATAGCTATGATAAGCAAGGCCGCCGAAGCAACCGTCGGCAACACATATCCGCGCGTCCTCATGATCAGTTCACCTTTATGAGTTCAACCTCGAAAATAAGAGGTGCGTTGGGAGGGATGGCTCCAGGCGCGCCCTGCTCGCCATAGGCAAGGTTGGAAGGGATGTAGAACACTGTCTTGCCTCCCTCTTTCATAAGCTGCAGACCCTCAGTCCAGCCGGCAATGACGCGGTTGAGAGGGAAAGTTGCGGGCTCGCCACGCTCCACGGAGCTATCGAACACGGTGCCGTCGGTAAGTTTGCCGGTGTAGTGCACAGTCACCTCATCCGTAGCGGAGGGAGCGGCACCGGTACCCTCTTTCACGATCTGGTATTTAAGGCCGGAAGCGGTCTTCTGATAAGTGCTGTCGGTAGGTGTGGCGGCCTCTTTGGTCTCATCCTGGAAGAAGAGAGCCATGGAATCAACGGGCGCCACAGCCACTGTCTCCTCTTCTACAACAACCGTGGAGTCGGCGTCGGCACTCGCCGACTTCTCGCTTTTACATGATGAAAGGCCCCCGAGCGATACGAGAGCCACGGCAGCAGCCACAGCCGCTGCCGGGATAAAGTTCTTTTTCATTTATTTTTTGATGACTTTGATAAGTTCCACATCGAAAATGAGCGTTGAATGCGGAGGAATGGCATTGGGCACACCCTGCGGACCGTAAGCGAGATCAGAAGGGATGAAGAATGTGTATTTGCCACCCTCCTTCATGAGCTGCACACCCTCGGTCCAGCCGGGGATCACACGGTTGAGAGGGAATGTGGCGGGCTCGCCACGGCTCACGGAGCTGTCGAACACGGTGCCGTCGAGAAGTTTGCCGGTGTAATGCACAGTCACTTCGTCCGTAGCCGCGGGCTGGGCACCCGTACCCTCTTTCTCGACCATATACTGCAGACCTGATGCCGTTGTGATCACGTTTTCCTTCTTACCGTTTTCGGCGAGGAATTTCTCTCCTACAGCCTTGATCTGCGCCTCTTTCTTTGAAGTGAGTTCCTGAAGGTATTCCTGTATCAGTTTCTGAGCTTCCTCAGCCGATATTTTTGTCTCCTTGCCATCGAAAGCGGCTGCTACCGCCTCATTGAAAGCTTCCTTATCGAGATTCTCCACGCCCATGCCGCGGAGCTGCTGGCCGAGGGCCATGCCCCAGGCGTAACTAAGTTTGTCCATCTTTACGGTTATTTATAATGCTCTAAGAGCACAATTAGTATTTCCCGGAGACCGATGCCTCCGATAGTTATAACGCTGACATCATGGAATTGTTATTGCCCGCGGGGCTGCGCAACGTCAAAATGCGGAGCGTCACCATATTTTTTAACACCTTTTAAATGCCCTTTCCCGGGTTAAATCTGGAACTGGGTGTTGCAGCATCCGAAATAATTGATTAACTTTGCAGCGGTTTGTCAGGCCGCCACCCAAAAGGAGACGCGCGGCCTCTGCCTCAGGATTGCCTTATGGTGTAATGGTAGCACTACAGTTTTTGGTTCTGTCTGTCGAGGTTCGAATCCCCGTAAGGCAACGCAGAAAAACGGGCCGGCTCATCGGAGCCGGCCCGTTATCTTTTTCCCAATCTCGCGCATTCATGCTTTTGACAGGAGGAGTGTCTTGAAGGCATCGAAATCCGCAGGGAGGGGCACACTCTGTTTCTTCCCTCTCATGAAGGCCGCAAGACGTGCCGGGATCTCCACGCCGGCGCCGGTGATGCCCTCCACGGTTTCCTTGAACTTAGCCGGATGGGCAGTCTCAAGGAATATGCCTGTCTCGCCGGGACGCAGCTGTTCAGTAAGCGCCCGGTAAGCCACCGCCCCGTGGGGATCAAGCTGATAGCCGGTCTCCTCAAGGGTGGATTTCATCGTGGCGGCGATCTCCTTGTCTGTATATGTACATCCTGATATCTCCGCGGCTATCGCATCGTGGTCATGGCCGTAAAGATCGAGCACCCGGGCGAAATTGCTCGGATCGCCCACATCCATGGCGTTGGCTATGGTCTGCACGGAATGACGCGGACGGTATTCACCTGTCACGAGATACTCATAGAAAACGTCGTTGGCATTATTGGCGGCTATGAACCGTTTTATCGGCAACCCCATGCGCTTGGCAATCAGTCCGGCAGTTATATTGCCGAAATTACCGCTCGGCACACACACCACAATATTCTCCATGTCGGCACCGGTCGCGGCCAGCTGTCCCCAGGCATGGAAATAATAGAACATCTGGGGAAGGAAACGCGCCACATTGATTGAATTGGCGGAGGTCAGCATCATTCTGTCGTTGAGTTCTCCGTCAAGGAAAGCTTGCTTCACGAGTGCCTGGCAGTCGTCGAAAGTGCCGTCGATCTCCAGAGCCTCGATATTGCGTCCGAGAGTTGTGAACTGCGATTCCTGTATAGGACTCACCTTCCCTTTCGGATAAAGCACGAAGACCCTGACCCCTTCCACACCGAGGAATCCGTTGGCCACAGCGCTTCCGGTGTCGCCCGAGGTAGCCACAAGCACATTCACAAGCCTATCGCCACTGTCGCGATTGAAATATCCAAGCAACCGTGCCATGAAACGGGCGCCCACATCCTTGAAGGCAAGTGTGGGGCCATGGAAAAGCTCAAGAGAATATCTCTCCGGAGTGACCTCCACCAACGGAATCGTGAAATTAAGTGTTTCGGCGGTGAGTTCTCTTAGCTTTTCCGGATTGATATCCTCTCCGAAAAGCGATTGCGCCACCTCGCAGGCCATCTCCTGAAGCGACATCGACGGAAGCCTCCGGAAAAAGTCCTCCGGAAGCCGCCCTATACGTTCCGGCATATATAGGCCGCGGTCGGGAGCGAGCCCTTTCACCACAGCTTCTTCAAGCGATACATCGGGCGCATTGCCCGCAGTACTTCTATATTGCATTATTTTTAAGTGTGAAGTATTTTTAAGTGTGAAGTATTAAGGAAGAGTCAAGAGTCAAGAGTCAAGAGTGAAGGAGAGGGGGATCAGAGGGAGAGGAATTCGCGGATGAAGGCATCGCCGGTCAGGGAGCCATAGCTTCCGGCACGACATGCAGATTCGGAATATTCCGTCACATCGTCGGGCTTGATGCCCGGGCGCCAGATCACAAACGGCACGGGATCGGAGGTATGCGTCCTTATGTCGCAGGGTGTCGGATGGTCAGGTAGCAGCGCCACGGCCACATCCTCACCGAAATCCTCCAATGCCTTCAGCAACGGACCCACCACGCGGCCGTCAAGGTTCTCAACCGTGAGTTTCTTGAGGCTGGCGTCACCCTCATGACCGGCCTCGTCGCTGGCCTCTATATGCAGGAATACAAAATCAGATCCCGAACGGAGCGCGGAGAGTGCGGCCTGAAGTTTACCCTCGTAGTTGGTGTCATAAAGCCCGGTAGCACCTTCCACTACCACAGGTTTCAGACCGGCATATACGCCGATGCCCATGATAAGATCTACAGCAGAGATGACCACGCCATGTCCGATACCGAAAAGCTCCTGCATCGTCTTCATGGCCGGTTTGTAGCCGGGACTCCAGGGCCATATGCTGTTGGCCGGATCCTTCCCCTCTGCAATTCGACGGAGATTCACCGGATGGTCGGCGAGTATCTCCTGCGAGCGTCTGATAAGGTCGTTGATGTAGTCGGCCGTAGGCTGTGCCTCCGGCGCCGCGGCCCTGACCATCTCCTCCTCAGCAGGATGTCCCGGCACATCGTGGGGAGGGGTACATTCTATCCTCTTGTCACCACCCCTCACCTTGAGCAGATGGCGATAGCTCACCCCGCTGTAGAAACGGGCACGTCCGTCGCCAAGGCGTTCGTTGAGAAAGTCTATGAGCTCGGCGGCCTCGGCGCTGGAAATATGTCCGGCTGAATGATTCTTGATTGTGCCATCGGGCGATATGCATATCAGGTTGCAGCGCATGGCCATCTCTCCCGGCTCTATGTCTATGCCCATGCTGGCGGCCTCAAGTACGCCGCGACCCTCAAACACCTCCGGCAGACTATAGCCGAGCAGCGAGAGGTGGGCGATCTCGCTTCCGGGGGCATAACCATCAGGCACCGTGGCAAGCATGCCACACCGTCCACGTCGCGCAAGCTCATCGAGAGCCGGCGTCGCGGCAGCCTCTATCGGCGTCTTCCCTCCGAGTTCAGGACAAGCTCTGTCGGCCATTCCGTCGCCCAGTATGATTATATGTTTCATCATCTTATATTTGCTATACTTATTATGTCGGCGAAGACTCCGGCGGCAGTGACCTCCGCTCCGGCTCCGTAGCCCTTTATCACCATCGGGAATTCCTTATAGCGCTCAGTAGTGAGAAGTATCACATTGTTGCTTCCCGCCAGATTGTAGAACGGATGTGAAGAGTCGACACGGCGCAGCCCCACGCTCACAGCCCCGTTGTCGAGCGAAGCCACGAAACGGAAATGCTCGCCTGCGGCATCAGCCTCGGCGCGACGGCGTTCAAACTCAGCATCAAGCGTGCGCAGGTTGTCGATGAAGGCTTCCGCCGCTCCCTCGAAGAGAGCCTCAGGTATGAAAAGCCGCTTGTCGACATCATCCTGCTCCACCATATACCCGGCCTCACGTGCCAGAATGACGAGTTTACGCACCACATCCTTTCCGCTAAGGTCAATGCGCGGATCAGGCTCAGAATATCCCGCCTCCCTGGCCATCTCCACGGCACGGCTCAGGGGCACGTCGGCGGCAAGCACATTGAAGATATAGTTGAGCGTTCCCGACACTACAGCTTCGATCTTCAGAATCTTGTCGCCCGAATTGATGAGCGAGTTGATGGTGTTTATAATCGGAAGGCCGGCACCAACGTTGGTCTCAAAAAGATATTTCACGTCTTTACAGCGCGCCGTCTCCTTAAGCTTCACATAAGAGGGATAAGGTCCTGAGGCAGCGATCTTGTTGGCGGCAACCACGTTGACGTTGTGCTCCAGCAGATCCTGGTAGAGTCCGGCAATCTGGGGCGACGCCGTGCAGTCTACGAAGACGGAGTTGAAGATATTCATCTTCAGCACCTCCTCTTTTATCACCTCAGGCGTGGCATCGATTCCCTCGTCGCGCAGCAGCTCGCGGTAGCGCGTTATGTCGAGACCGTCGCGATTGAACACCGCGCGCTTGCTCGACGCGATTCCCACCACGTTCAGGCGCAGGTTCTTCTCCTTCAGGAGCCTTTCCTGCTGCTTGGAAATCTGGCTCAGCAGACTGCTCCCCACATTGCCGATGCCCGTCAGGAAGACGTTGAGCACCTGACTCTCGGAGAGGAAGAATGAGTCGTGGATCACGTTGAGCGCCTTGCGCAGGCTCCTCTTCTCAATCACGAAAGATATATTGGTCTCGGAAGCACCCTGGGCACAGGCAATTACATTGATGCCGTTGCGGCCCACAGTGTTGAAAAGTTTGCCGGCGAGGCCGGTGGTGTGTTTCATTTTCTCTCCGACCACGGCCACAGTGGCCAGGTCGCGCTCAGCCACGATATCATTGAACATGCCAGAGGCGAGCTCAGCGGCGAATTCCTCACGCAGCGTCTCCACAGCGAGGTCGGCGTCGGCATTGCGCACAGCTATGGTAGTGTTGTTTTCGCTGGCCGCCTGCGACACCAGGAACACGCTGACACCTTTCGCCGTGAGGGCGTTGAAGATTCGTGAGTTCACCCCGATCACACCTACCATACAGAGACTCGTGATCGTCACGAGGCAGGTGTCGTTGATGGATGATATGCCTTTTATGGCCTTTCCTCCATGGCGGGCGGTGGAACTGATGCGGGTGCCTGGAGCAGAAGGATTGAATGTATTTTTTACGAGTATGGGAATATTCTTATGATATACGGGATAGATTGTGGGGGGATAGATCACCTTGGCGCCGAAATTGCATAACTCCATGGCCTCGGTGAATGTCAGCTCGTCGATCACATAGGCGTTGTCGATCACCCTGGGATCGGCCGTCATGAAACCGTCAACGTCAGTCCAGATTTCCAATACTTCGGCATCGAGCGCGGCCGCCATGATCGCTGCGGTGTAGTCGCTGCCGCCACGTCCGAGGTTCGTCACCTCGCCGTTTTCATCCGTAGCCAGGAAGCCCCCCATCACGGCGGTCTCCCAGTCGTAGGAGCAGACATCTTCGGCTATGAGTTTGTTGGTGAGTTCCTGATCGAGCACTTCGCCACCGTGCAGAGTCTTGCGCGTGCGTATGAAAGCCCGCGAATCAAAATGGGTGGCACCCTTTATGATATTTGCCACGATCACGCTCGACAGCCTCTCGCCGTAGCTCACGATGATCTTCAGGGCACGTGGCGACAGGTCATGAAGAAGCATCACGCCTTTGTAGATGTTGCCGAGTTCATCGAGCATAAGCCTGACAATGGCAGCGGTAGCCTCCCTCCGCGAGGGGGGTACAATGCCGTCGACCACTTTCAGATGGCGGTCGACGATGCGGGCATAAGAGTCGAGATAGGTGATGTCGTCGGCCACGGCAAGGCGCGCCGTGGAGATAAGCAGGTCGGTGATGCCTCCCAGGGCTGATACGACCACGACTTTCCTGCCGGGAGTCTCCTCCACTATCTTCTTCACGTTGGTAAGGCTCTCCACAGTACCTACTGAGGTGCCTCCAAACTTCATAACTTTCATCGATGCCATATGTTGAGATAAATAACTTGGACGCCGGCCTCCCGTGGGGATCCATGCCGGACGGCTTTTCTTATTAAGCGCCAAAATTAATAAAATTCTTTCAATCCGGCAACTTAACATATCATTCTGTCCCCGCTTCGTGCATTTACCCCTCTTTTCGCCACTGAAAACGTTGCATTCACCGACATGGAAGTCGCATCGGGGGCATGAAACAAAAAAAGGTCATGAATCCGGTCTGTCTGTGAGTGACATAGCGGGATTTCATGACCTTCTGGATTAGAGGGTTTTGAGTTGAGGGTTTTGAGTTGAGGGTTTTGAGTTGAGAGTTGAGGGTTGAGAGTTGAGGATTGAGAGTTGAGGGTTGAGAGTTTAGAATTGAGAGTTAGGGTTGAGGGTTGAAGAGGCACGACACCTTCGACAAACCGGCTTCGCAGTTTAGAGGTAGGAGTTGGGAGATGGAGGGCACCGCGGCTGTCGGCCACGGCACCGAATTGCTCATTAAAACATGGCTGCCTGTCGTGGGGCATCACTGCCAACAAAAGCTTGGAGCGTGATTGGATATACGCTCTTTGCTTTTGCTTCGGTCTCGCCGGATGGCTTCCGTCAGGGGATGCGCTCTGCGCAAAGAGTCAAGAGTCAAGGGTGAAGAGTGAAGGGGACCGGGATCGAGGCTTTCAGCCTCGACACGGCGGTGCCATCCGGCGGTCAGGCTTTTGCTGACCGTTTGCGATTCTCCTCGCTTTGCTCGGAGTCTACGGCGCTGAGCAGATTTGACTGCTGGGACTGGCAGGAACCGCGGCATTCGGCCGCGGCACGCGAGGCCCGGCAAGGCCGGGCAAAGGACGAGAATGGAAGGATATAGTTGGGAGGGAAAAAATGGGAGTGGCGATATCTTGGGGATTTGGATGGAGGGGAGGTTGTGGCGAACCAGGAGATTGCAAATGTATCGGTAAAATTGTGGGGTCAGTCGATGGTATGCTTTTCGGAGGGCATAGAGGGGTTGTCGATGAGGCGCAGCAACAGCTCGGCACCTTTGGCTCCGAGAGCGGCGAAGTCGGGGCAGTCGGAGTCGGGGTTGTGTCTTACCGACGAAGCGATGATGCAGGGGGGTGCCATATGGAGGAAGACGAGCGGGAGTCCGGTCCTCTTTAGTTTCAGGAATACGGCACTATTCATTTCAGAATCGCACATGGCGACGATAAGTCCGTCGACCTGAGCGTCGTGAAGCATCAGTAGATTGTCACGCTCGCGCTGATGACTGCTTTCTGAATTAGCAACCATCATGTTTACGCCGCTGGCATGAAGCACCCTCTCGGCGCCGGCAAGGATATGCAGCGTCGATTCTTCAGTCATCTGGTCGACCACGACCCCAATTATGTTTGTCCGTCCGCTTCTTAGGCTGACGGCGAGCCTGTTGCGGCGGTAGCCGAGTTCGTCGGCTGCATTCAAGACAAGGTCTTTCGTGTCTTGCCTTATATTCTTGTCGTTGGCAAGGGCACGCGAGACTGTCGACGGCGACAGGCAAAGATGTGTGGCAATGTCTTTAATAGTTACCCTTTTCATTGGCAGAGAGATTAAAGTTTAGGGCTGAAAGCTTGCCTTAAGAAAACTGCCCTAAATCATATCCTTACGATTCTTGTTCATCATGCCCGTTGGAGATGCACGTTGTAGAAGAAAATCTGACACCATTCGCCGGAGCGCCGGCATCGGGCAGTCAGACTTCCGTAATCCAATCCGGAACAGTTACTTTCGTGTGCAAAGATAATCAACAAAATCTATGGATGCAAATATTTTGCACATATATTTTCAATATTGAAACGTTTGCAGATTTTTCAAACGTTTTAAAAAGATTTTAGGCCATTTTTTTACATTTAAATTTGTTTTTTCTTATTATACATTTTAATTTTGCAGTGATTTCAGACGGTCACCCAGGAACCGTGGCCCATCTCTTCTCAAATGACTCTCGCTTAAAGCAGTAATTCTCATCGACAAGTCTATTTCCAGGCTGCGATTTGTGGAGTACTGACTCAGAAATAAGATAATGGATAATTAGGTGTAAATTAAAAATTAGGGAACTGATAAAATCAATTATTAAAGCGCAAGTTGCCGGAACGTCGTGAGACGTTCCGGCAACAAATCTTTTTAAGTATTAAGTTTCTAAGAGGGAAGAGTCAAGAGGGAAGGTGGGAATAAATGGCTTATATATAAAAATGGCAGGGAGGAGACTCTCTGCCATTTTTATTATCATTGCAAGGTTTTTTCACCTTTCAATTCACATTTTCAACGCATTAGCATTTGCGAACGATTCAGGCATATGTTACTTTATTTCCTATCTCGTCAGAAAGTCGAGATAAGGGTCTGTCAACGGTTGGGAGTATCCCACACTTTGGTGGAGGTGCATTTCACGCCGGCGGTCTGACCTCCGGCAATGAGCAGGAAGTCGCCCTCCTCAACTCTCCAGCGGCCATCAGTACCCACAAACGCCAGATCAGCGGCGGGGAGACGGAATGTCACCGTCTTTGTCTCTCCGGGCTTTAGATCCACCTTATCGAAGGCACGCAGACGCAGGGCATCGGGGGTTGTGGAAGCGACCATGTCTTTTGAGAAAAGAAGCACAGGCTCCTTGCCGGCCACAGTTCCCTTGTTTGTAACATTGACAGTGACTGTCAGCTCATCATCAGGACCGAACTCCGCCTTGTCAGCCTTAAGGTTGGAATATTCATATTCAGTGTAGCTCAGGCCATAGCCGAAGGGCCACTGGATATTCATCTTGGCGTCGTAGTTATAATTACCCTCCATGGCCTGGTCGACCTTTTCGGAGGTCTTGTGGTCGTAAGTATAGAGGGCGTTGACGTATTTTGGATACGTCATGGGAAGCTTGGCAGAGAAATTGGCTTTACCGGCGAGAAGAAGGGCCAGGGCATCGCCGCCATAGTTGCCGGGGAGCATGATGTCGACCACGGCCTTGGCCAGAGGCACAAGCTCGCGGATGATGCGCGGACGTCCCTCGTTGAGCACAAGCACGACAGGCTTGCCTGTCGCGGCGAGTCTCTTCACGAGTTCAGTCTGGTTGGCCGAAAGAGAGAGGTCGTCGATGTTGCCGGGAGTCTCGCAATAGGAGTTCTCCCCTATGCAGGCCACTATCACGTCAGCCCGCGAAGCGGCTGCGAGAGTGGCGGCCATATTGACTACGGAATCCTTCTCCCAGCTCGCGCCCGGCTTCATATCGTAGGCCACGCCCTCACTCAGCGTCACGTTGTCCTTGCCGAACTCCGCACACATTGCCTCATATATGGTGTTATACCGCTCAGCGCAGCCTTCCGCCCTGTCACCCTGCCAGGAATAGCTCCATCCGCCGTTGAGCGTGCGCATGGAGTTGGCGTTAGGACCTGTCAGGAGTATCTTCGTGCCGGGTTTCAGAGGGAGTATCCCCCCTTCGTTCTTCAAAAGCACCTCCGACTGCAGGGCAGCCTCGAGAGCGGCCTTGGCAAACTGCTCCGACCCGAAGTCGGGATATTCCGCCACCTCCTGATAAGGATGTTCGAAAAGACCAAGACGGTACTTGAGGCGGAGCACACGGCTTACGGCATCATCGATACGGCTCATCGGCACCTTGCCATCGTTGACGAGCTCTATGAGATCGGTGCAGAAACTTGTGTCGTAAGGCACCATCGACATATCTATGCCTGCATTGATGGCCATAGCTATAGCCTCCTTCTGATCGGCCGCCACCCCCTCACGCTGATAAAGATTGTTGATATCCGCCCAGTCGGTCACGATCATGCCGTCCCAGTTGAGGCCATCCTTGAGCCAGTCGGTGAGCAGCTCCTTGTTGGCATGGAAAGGTATACCATTGTTGGAGGCGGAATTGACCATGACGGTCAGCGCGCCGCCTCGTATGGCGTCGACATAAGGCTGGAAATGCTTCTCACGCATCTCAGCCTCGCCGATATGGGAAGGGGTGCGGTCCTTACCCGAGACAGGCACACCATACCCCATGAAATGCTTCACGCAGGCAGCGATATGCCGCTGATCTATATGGTTGGGATCATCCCCCTGCATTCCCTTCACGGCCTCTGTGCCGAAGACGGAATTCATATACGGATCCTCGCCGAAGTTCTCCCACTGGCGAGGCCAGCGCGGATCCCTACCGAGGTCGACCACAGGCGAGAAAGTCCAGGGAACAGACGCGGCACGTGTCTCGTAGGCAGTCACCTCGCCGGCCTTGCGGGCCAGCGACGGATTGAACGATGACGCTATGTTGATATTCTGTGGGAAAAGAGTCCCTCCGAGCACATATGTCACGCCATGTATCTGGTCGAGACCGAAGATGCACGGGATTCCAAGCTCCTTCATCGACATCTCCTGCACCTTCACCATCATGTCGTGGTAGACCTGAGGGGTCTGGGCCACACCCATAGGCACGTTAAGCAGGGAGCCGACCTTGTGGATACGGATAATCGTGTCGAGCTTTCCTTCCGAGAGGGTGAATTTTCCGGAGCCGTAGCTCGCGGCCATGTCGGTGACGACATCAACGGTGATCTGGGTCATCTGGCCCACTTTCTCCTCGAGAGTCATCTTTCCGAGTTTCTCTTTCACCGCGGCCTCTATAGCCTCGTCGGTGGGGATAGCGGGAGCTGTGCGCCCCTTGTTTCCCGTGCATGCCGTGGCAAGCATGAGCGTCGCTAACGACGCTGCTAACATCTGCTTCATAAGCTTCATTTTTAAGGTTTGACGATTATTGTACTTAAATTAATGCATGATTCATAATGCACAATGCATAATTTTTTGATAATTCATGATCCATAATGCATGATGCAATTTTGATAATGGAAGTATACCGCTTGAGATATGATATCAGGGGACCTGACTATTGATTCAACATGCCAAAGGGATGTCCTACATTTGCAAACGTATCAGACGGAGACGACGCCTTTTATCGCCGGCCACGGGTCATAATCAGAGAGAGAGAAGTCATCATATCCGAATTTGAAAAGGTCGGTGACATCCGGATTGAGCGTCATGCACGGAAGCGGACGCAGTTCACGCGCGAGCTGCGTGCGCACCTGCTCAAGATGGTTGAGATAGATGTGGGCATCGCCCAAGGTATGGACAAACTCACCGGGCTGGAGACCACACACCTGCGCCACCATCATCGTGAGAAGCGCATAGCTCGCTATGTTGAAGGGGACGCCCAGGAAACAGTCGGCACTGCGCTGGTAGAGCTGCAGCGAGAGACGTCCGTCGCTTACGTAGAACTGGAAAAGCATGTGGCACGGCGGAAGGTTCATGCTGTCGAGATCAGCCACATTCCAGCTGCTGACTATGATGCGCCGGGAGTCGGGATTCTCACGGATAGTCTTCACCGCTTCGGCCATCTGGTCGATGAAGCCTCCATCGTAGGTCGGCCATGAACGCCACTGATAACCGTAGATATGACCGAGGCTTCCGTCAGGGTCAGCCCATTCATTCCATATGCGCACGCCATGATCCTGAAGATACCTCACGTTGGTGTCGCCGGCGAGAAACCACAGCAGCTCATAGATCACACTTTTCAGATGCACCTTCTTTGTGGTGAGCAACGGGAAGCCCTCCTGCAGGTTGAAGCGCATCTGATAGCCGAAAGTCGAGATAGTGCCGGTGCCGGTGCGGTCTGACTTTTTGTGGCCGTTGTCGAGTATATGCCGGAGAAGGTCTAAATATTGTTTCATTCCTAATGATTCTTTGGGTTAAGATAACGAGTGGCTGCCGAAGAGTTCACACCTGCTGCTTTCCCACCTTGCGCAACAAGGGAGTGCCTCGGCGATTGCGGTTCATCTGGAAGTGTATGGCATCGTCCTTGCAGACCGCAAGGCAGTCGAAACAGCGCACACAGCGCGAATTGTCGACATATCGCCCCACGACCTTGACACACTGCGAACGGCATACCTCCTCACATTTCATGCACCCAACGCACTTGTCGGGGTCAATCTCGATATGAAACAGCGTGAGATTGTGGAGCGACCCCAGCGCGGTACCGACAGGGCAGATGTCGGTACAGAACCCGCGTCCCGTGAAAAAAGCGCACACTCCTATGAGCAGTGCCGAGACAATGCCCGAACCTATCCCGACAGCCATACCCACGCCAAGATTGAGCCATGTAGCCTCAGCCACCGTCGGATTGAACACCGAGCAGATGTTGCGCATGATGTTCCAAGGCTCAATCCAATAGGGCACGGCGGTGACACCCGCAATCAGGCACACCACGTAGACGGCGAGCACATGGTAGCGCGTCTGCCGCGCATGCCTGTAGCGGTATGGACGGTTAAGCCCGGGAATGCGTCGGCGCAGGCTTATCAGGATATCCTGGAAAGTGCCTACGGGACACACCGTGGAGCAGTAGACCCTGCCGAGGAGAAGCGATATGATGATCCAGAAGAGTATGGCCCCCATGCCCACGGCTATCGCCGAAGGTATGATCTGGGCCCGTTCCGCCACTCCGGCCGCAGGAAACGCCTTGTGGCCTACCGCGAAGTAGACCACAGAAGCCGTGAAGAACAACACGGCCAGGACGATCCGTATGAGCCTGAGACCTTTCATCAGCGGCGCCCGTTGCGCTTGGCCTGTTCCTTCATCATCTGTTGCTGCTGGCGCTGCATCTCCTCAAGGCGTGCCATCAGGCCGCTCTTTTTCTTCGGTTTCTTAGCGTTCTCGACCATGGTGCGTCGCACGTCCTCCTCCTTTATTATAAAGCGGAAGGCGTAGGTCTGCGCGATGGTGATGAGCAACGAGAGGAAGTAATAGTAGCTGAGACCGGCGGCGTAGTTGTTGAAGAAGATCATGAAGAACACCGGCATCAGATACATCATCCATTTCATGCCAGGCATCTGGCCCGGGGAGTTCTGCATGTTGACACGCGTGTAGATAATGTTGGTCACGGTCATCAGGAGGCAGAAGAGGGAGATGTGGTTGCCGAAATATTCAGTCACAAGCGGAATATTGCCGCTCCAGGAGATGATGGCGTCAGGCGCCGAGAGATCCTTAGCCCAGAGGAAGCTCTCCCCTCTCAACTCTATGGCCGAGGGGAAGAAGGAGAACATCGCGAAGAGTATCGGCATCTGGAGCAGCATCGGCAGACAGCCGGACATGGGGCTCGCCCCGGCCTTACTGTAGAGGGCCATGGTCTTCTGCTGCCTGATCATGGCGTTCTCGTTGCCGGGATATTTCTCATTGATGGCCTTGATGTCTGGGGCCAGGATACGCATCTTAGCCTGGCTCTTATAGCTCTTGTAGGTGAGCGGGAAGAGCACGAGCTTGATGAATATGGTCATTATCAGGATGATGATGCCATAGTTGGAGATAAACGATCCCAGGAAGCTGAATATCGGGATGATCACGCCGGTATTGATCCAGCGGAATATCGACCAGCCGAGAGGTATGAGCTTCGTGAGGTTGAGGTCTTCGTCGGCCACGGTCTTGTGGTCGAGCGAGGAGAGGAGAGGATAAAGGTTGGGACCGATGAAGAGAGAGAACTGAGCCGGCACCTCCGCGTTCCAGTCATAGTCATTGACCACAGCCTGTGTAGAGAAGCTCTTGAGGAAGTAGGGCTTGTTCTTGATAACGTCGCTCTGGAAATCGGCGGTATTGAAGGGACGGTCGGCAATTAGCACCGTCGAGAAGAACTGATTCTTAAACCCTATCCAGCGGATCTTGGCCTTGCGCTCTTCTGTCTCGTTCTTGCTCTCGGAGAGATTCTCCACAGAGCCGCCGGCATATTTGTAATAGAGGGCGGAATTGCGTTCCTCAAACATCTTACCCTTCTCCTGGCGCATGAGATCCTGATGCCAGTTGACGCCAAGGTTACGGTTATTGCTCTCGATCACACCCGCGAGATTCTTCTGCACCACGCGCAGACGCACCACATAGCTGTCGCCACGGGGCAGTGTGTACTCAAGACCCCAGTATGCGTCGTCTCCAAGAGGGAGCGTCATAAGCACGGTGCTGTCGTTGGGCATCGAAGAGGTGAAATAAAGCTCCGAGGTGCTCACACCCTGGGGAAGGGGGAGCTGGAAGTCGAACGAGTTGGTGGCGCCCTCGAAGATGACGACCTTCTCCTTACGGGTCTTGCTCTCATCGGGAGTATATTCCGTGTCATACTTCTTGAGTTCGGCGCGGGTGATGGAACCGGACTTCGAGCTGAGGTTGAGCTTGAGCACATCGTTCTCGAGCACTGTCTGCGTGTCGCTGCCGCTCAGGAACCTGGAGAACTTCCCGTAACGACCCATGGAGAGCGACGCCTTCCTGACGGTCTCCACAGCCTTCTGCTGCTGTTTTACGGTCATCTTCTTCAGGTCGGCACGGCATATGTCGGCCCAGGAGAGGGTCTGTCCGTCGACAGTGACTGTGCCCCTCACGGAGTCGCCCACGGCGACAAGGTCTATCACTCCGTCGGATAGTCGCGACGCATGAGTACTGTCGGGGAGCACAACGGTCTCGCCGTGCTCGATGATGTTCTTGACGAGCCACTCCTTCTCGGTGGCCGAAAGTGAGTCGACGGCAGCCACGGCCTGCGCGGCCGCGGCAGACTCCTGCTCGCGTTCAGGCTCAGTCACCGCCTCATTGCGAGGCGTGAGCCACATGAATCCGAAAAACACTGCCGCCATTAGCAGCAATCCGGTGACGGTATTTTTATCCATTCTTCATTTATGTCGCGCCGCGGCATGGCCGGGCGCCTTGTTAATTATTCCGGTTAGTATCTTGTGTCATTATGTCATTTACGCTCCGAATAGCTGACGGCGGCCTTCATAAAGCTGACGAACAGCGGATTGGGATGGAGCACGGTGCTCTGGTATTCCGGATGGTACTGTGTGCCGAGATACCAGCGCTTTCCCGGCACCTCGACCACCTCCACCAGATGGGTGTCGGGGTTCTCGCCCACACACCTCATGCCGGCCTCCTCGAAGCGCGCGCGATAGTCTTCGTTAAACTCGAAACGATGGCGGTGACGCTCGCGGATATCCGTGCGGCCATAGGCTCCCGCGGCCAGGGAATCCTCCTTAAGCACGCAGTCGTAGGCCCCCAGACGCATGGTGCCTCCCATATTGGATATGCTCTTCTGCTCCTCCATCAGGTCGATGACGTTGTGGGAGGTATGGGGATCCATCTCCGTGGAATTGGCATCGGCCATACCGAGCACATTGCGGGCGTATTCTATTACCATGCACTGCATGCCGAGGCAGATGCCAAACGTGGGCACGTCGTGCTCGCGGAGCCAGCGCAGGGCGATGAACTTGCCCTCTATGCCCCGCTGTCCGAAGCCCGGGGCGATGATCACGCCATCCATGCCTGCAAGCTTCTCCTCCACGTTATCCTCCGTAAGTTTCTCGGAGTGGATATAGACGAGCTTCAGTTTACGGTCGCAATAAGCCGCCGCATGACTCAGCGACTCGCTTATCGACTTGTAGGCGTCCTGGAGCTCCACATATTTACCCACCAGACCTATGTGTATCTCCTTTTCAGCCCCCTCGAGCTTCCGCAGGAAATGGTTCCAGGCCTCGAGATCGGGTTCTCCCTGCGGCACCTCGCCGGTCTTTTCGAGCACTATGCGGTCGAGTCCCTGGCTGTGCATCATCAGTGGCACCTCGTAGATGGTCGGGGCGTCAAGGCTCTGGATCACAGCCTCGGGAGAGACATTGCAGAACTGGGCCACCTTGCGGCACATGGAAGCCGGGAGCTCCTTCTCGGTGCGGAGCACGAGGATGTCGGGCTGTATGCCCGCTTGCTGGAGAAGCTTGACACTATGCTGAGTGGGCTTCGTCTTGAGCTCCTTGGCGGCCTTAAGATAAGGCACATACGTCAGATGCACGCAGAGGGCGTTTCTGCCAAGCTCCCAACGCAGCTGCCTGACGGCCTCCAGGAACGGAGTCGACTCTATATCTCCCACGGTGCCTCCGATCTCGGTGATGACATAGTCGTAGTCGCCCTGTCGCGCGAGCAGTTTCACGCTGCGCTTAATCTCGTCGGTGATATGGGGGATGATCTGCACGGTCTTTCCCAGATAGTCGCCGCGGCGCTCCTTGTCGATCACGTTCTGATAGATCCTGCCCGTGGTGATGTTGTTGGCGCGGGTGGTGTGGATGCTGGTAAATCTCTCATAGTGTCCCAGGTCGAGGTCGGCCTCGTGGCCGTCTACCGTCACATAGCATTCGCCGTGCTCATAAGGGTTGAGGGTGCCCGGATCGATGTTGATGTAAGGGTCGAACTTCTGAATCGTTACCTTGTAGCCCCTCGAGAGGAGAAGCCTTGCCAATGAAGAGGAGATGATTCCTTTTCCCAGCGACGAGACCACGCCGCCTGTGACGAAGATGTACTTTGTTTCCACGTTCTTTTGCTCTGTTGTCTGTGCGGAAGACCCTTCTTCCGCATTCAAATTGCAAAATTAATCATTATCGCGAATTTTTTCAAGAAAAGATGGCAAAACTCTTTATTTTTCAGCGGAGCGACTGTGGGCAGCCACTCCTGCCGCCACCATACCACCGCCGCAGACCAGCGCGCGTATCTCCGCCGCGAGCATGCGCGCGTCCTTGCCACTGTCGCGCAGGCTCTCCCAGGAGAGTGGCTCTCCGAACACTATGCGGAATCGTTTCCCACGCGTGGCGCATACCTCTCCGGGAAGCAGGGACTGCTCAAGATTGACCTTGAGGCCCGACTTCTTGCGCAGACGCGCCAACCGGTAGAAACGGCGCCGGTTGAGCCCCTCAAACCTCACCGGCACCACATCCCGGCGAGACTCGACAGCTTTGGTCACAAACGATTTCTGCCATTCAAGGTCGGCTATGCTCCCGTCGTCGAGCAGGCGCGACACGAGGCCGGCCGGGAACTGCAGTATCTGCTTGTCGGAGGCCAGGGCCTCCGATATAGCCCTGGCCCCCTCCTTTCCCTGGCGCCCGAATTTGTTGACAGGGAGGAACACACACCGCAGCGGCTCCACATTCATGAGCATGTCGTTTACCAGGAATCTCACCCCGTCGCGGCCGTAGCGCTCCCCGAGCACCGCTATCAAGGCAATGCCGTCGAGGCCGCCCAGAGGATGGTTGGAGGCAAACATATAGCGACCGGCGGGGAGGGCGTCAAGCCCCTCCACGTCGGCCGTGATGTCGAGATATCCGAGTATGCGCCGGGCGAATTCCGGCCCCTCGGCCGGATAGCCCACCCTGAGCATCTCATTGAGTTCTTTCTGATGGATAAGGCGCTCGAGCGCCGTTATCATGAAACCGGGCACCCACCGGCTCACGCGCCGGGGCATCCGTTCGCGCAATATGCGGTGAAGGTCAATTTCCATTGATCGTGTCCTCCTCGTCCCAGAATTCGTCTTCCCAGTCCTGGTCGGTCATATCGGGGAGTTCTTCATCGACCTCATCATCCTGATGGAAGATGAAGCTGTCTTCCTCCTCCACCCTGTGGCGCACGTCGAGATCGCGGTGGGTGAGTGTCTGGCGCACCTGATTCTCCTCCGAGTTTATCTCCCTCCAGAGAAGATCCTTCAGTTCGGTCAGTCCCTGGCCGGTCACAGCCGAGATGAACACCGCCGGCACCCCCTCGGGAAGCTCCCGGGCCATCTCGTCGCGAAGTTCGTCGTCGAGCATGTCAGACTTCGATATGGCCAGCACACGGCTCTTGTCGGCAAGATCGGGGTTGAACTCCCTCAGCTCATTGAGCAGGATCTCATAGTCGCGCCTTATGTCGTCGCTGTCGGCGGGGATCATGAAGAGCAGCACTGCGTTGCGCTCTATGTGGCGCAGGAAGCGCAGTCCTATACCCTTACCCTCACTGGCCCCTTCGATGATGCCGGGGATATCGGCCATTACAAACGATTTGTCGCCCCTGTAGTTGACTATGCCGAGACTCGGCTCCATGGTGGTGAAGGGATAGTCGCCGATCTTGGGCTTTGCCGCCGACATAGCCGAGAGCAGAGTCGACTTACCGGCGTTGGGGAACCCTACGAGGCCCACGTCGCCGAGGAGCTTGAGCTCGAGCACCACACTCTTCTCGATTGCCGGCTGTCCGGGCTGGGCATAGCGCGGCGCACGGTTGGTCGACGTGGCGAAATGCCAGTTGCCGAGCCCCCCTTTTCCTCCGCGCAGGAGATTGATCTCCTGGCCGTCTTCGGTGATCTCGCAAAGGAAGGCTCCGGTCTCGGCATCGAAAACAGCCGTGCCCACCGGCACCTCTATCACGCGGTCTTCGCCGTCTTTGCCCGTAGAACGGTCGGCACCGCCACTCTGGCCGTCGGTGGCAAACACATGACGCTGGTAGCGCAGGGGAAGCAACGTCCACATATGCTGGTTGCCGCGCAATATGATATGGCCGCCGCGGCCGCCGTCGCCGCCGTCAGGGCCCCCTTTGGGTATATATTTGGCTCTATGGAAATGACGGCTGCCCGCACCACCCTTCCCTGAGCGGCACAGGATCTTTACATAGTCTATGAAGTTTGATTCTGCCATGGTCCTTACAACATTCTGCGGTTCATGAGTTCGTTTGCATATTTATAATCGTTGGGGGAACCGATGTCGATCCAGGTTCCCTCAATGGGGTAACAGCCCACGTGCCCTCCGTCGGCTATAAGTGCCGAGATAAAGTCGGGGGCGTCCATATATTCCCCCTTTGCGAGACGGCCGAGAAGCTCCCTCTTCATAAGATAAACACCGGCATTGGCGAAATAGTTGTAGGTAGGTTTCTCCACCAGTCCCGTCACCCGGTCTTTCTCAAGGCGCATGAGGGCGAAAGGCACCGACACGTTGTAGGGCACGGAAGCCATGGTGAGATCAGCGCCACAGCGCGAGTGATGATTATAGAACGCCTCGAAATCAATGGTGGTCAGCAGGTCGGAATTCATCATCAGCACATTGTCGCGGCTCAGGCCCTCCACCAGCGAAAGGCTGCCCATTGTGCCGAGGCGACGCGGCTCACGGACGCATGTCACGGAGGAACGGCCCTGCCGATGGCAGAAATGGTCTTCTATCTGGTCGGCGAGATAATTTACCGTCACGAATATATTCTCCACTCCGCAGGCCTCGAGTTCATCGACGTTGTAGTCGATGATCGCCTTTCCTCCGACCGGGAGGAGCGGCTTGGGGGTATTCTCCGTCAGCGGGCGCAGGCGCTCGCCACGTCCGCCGGCCATCAGGACAGCGTCGATGGGAAGTGAGGTGCGGAGTGTACGCAGGTCGAGCACCTCCACCACGAATCCGTCGCTGAGCACAGGGAGCAGGGAGATGCCCCGGCGGCGCCCCTCGGCTATGGCGTGGCTAAGATTGTCGCCGGGAGTCGCGGCCAGGAAGCCGCGGTGCATCACCCCGCGGAGGGTGTCGCCGAGTCCCGATCCCGAAATCAGGGCCCTTCGTATGTCGCCGTCGGTCACTGTGCCCGAGAGCCTGCCGTCGCCATCGAGGGCGAAAAGGGTCATCGACTCCCCCGACAGGGCGTTGAGGGCCTGCAGGGCCTCTCTGACTGTGGCCCCTTCACTGATAAAATGTCTCTTTTCTGTCATCTCCTGTGGTTGATTGGGTTCTGTCCGTTACCGCCGCTACGGCATATCTTCCGTGGGCCTGTAACGCTTCAGGGCGTTCTCCAGCTCTGTCACTACCATCGCCTTAAGTTCGGGAGGGTCGAGCACCTTTACCGCCTCGCCGAGAGCCATCACCTCATGCACCAGCTCATAGTTGAGTTTGAGCCGGTAGGTGAATATGGAGTATCTGTCGTGCACCTCCTCTTCCTGCGAATGGTGTAAGGGAAGCGCCCGGAAGTATTTAGCCTGGGTGGCCGTGGCCTCAAGCCTCACGGTGCGCACGTCGGCTTTCGAGGAAGTCACACCAAGCACGTTTCCGAAAAGGTCTTCGAGAGTGACCTCGGGATCTTTCACGAATTTCTCATCGATCACGGTCATCTCCTTCACCCTGTCGAGGGCGTATGTGCGTATGTCGCCGCTCTTCTCACGCACTCCGGCCATATACCACCGCTGCTTGTACCGCTTCAGGAAATAGGGAAGAAACCGGATGCCATGTTCCGCGCGCGACCGGTTGAAGCCGGCATATGTGAAACTAAGCTTATGATTCTCCTTTATGGCGTCGAGCACCACGGGAAGGAACTCGCGGGCCGATGGCACATCCTCGATCTCCACGCGATCCATCGGGGTCTCGCTCCCTTTTATGGCATTGTTCACCGCGTATGAGTCGAGCATCCAGTTGGTCAGGGCCTTCCCCTGGCGCGATCCGTCGCGGTCTATATAATAACGGCCCTGGCTGTCGCACGCGATGTCGATATGGAAATTCTCCTCGATAGCGCGCCGGTAGTGGAAGAATGTGCGCTCCGGGAGATCCGCGCCGTCGGAGAGCGACGACCGCCGCCACAGCTTGTTGAGCTGGCGGCGCGTGAGCCGCTCATAGCGCGTGAGCGTGTCGACAATCCATATATATCTGCTGATAAGGTCGCGTGGCATAGGCTTTATCTATGGAGGGTTTGTGACGTTGAGGCTGCAAATATAGTCAAAATCCTCGGGTTTTCCGCTCCCCGAGCATATCTTCAAGCAATCGGAGATAGCGCCGCGCCACCTTGCGGGCCGCGAAACGCTCCTCCACATTCCTCCTCATCCGCTTCCTGATCTCTCCGTATTCATCGGGGTTTTCCACTATCGCGGCCGCCCAGGCCACGCCGTCGGCGAGATGCGCCGCCGCAAGCTTTATATTGTCGGAATATTCCGCGAGATAGCCGTCGGCCATGTGCGTCACAATGTCGGCCTGCCCTCCGCGGTCGAAGCTCACCGGTATGCAGCCATAGGCCTGGGCCTCGACGAGAGTGCCCGGGAGCGTCTCGTAAGATGAAGACGACACAAGGATATCGGCGTTTTCATAAAGTTTCCTCACCTTATCCTCGCCGCTTACCGTACCCATATGGCGGTGAGTTATGGCGAAACCCGACAGCGACGCCCGGTCTTTCACTCCTCCGAACGTCACTATCTCCATTTTCTCAGCAAGCCGCGGATACTTCTCCCTCATCACCCGCGTCATCTCCGTGAGCACCGGCAGCCCTTTTATGGGATCATCAAGACGCGCGGCGCCGAAAAGAAGAGTGATTACGGGAGCTGACCCACCGATAATTTCCGGAGCGGAAATCCCGTGTTCATCGGGTGGAATCTTCCCTGAAGGCACATCGGCCGGCGCGTCGGGGATGCGGAAGGCATTGGGTATCACCTCTACCCTTTCAGAGCCAAGCAGAGAGCTTTCCGCAGCGCGCCCGGCGAGCCAGCGGCTCACGGCCACAAAGCATATGGCTCCGGATCCGTAAAGGGTTTTCTTCCTCTTCCACACCCTGCGCGAAAGGTCGTTGCCACGCTTCATCTTCCCCAGGAAAGGGCATCGCCCGCACTCCTCCGTATATCTCCCGCATTCTCCGGCGTGATGGCATATTCCGGTCATGCACCACATGTCGTGCATAGTCCAGACCACCGGCTTGTCCAATTCGAGTATCTTCCTGACTCCCCGCAGCGACAGCATCCCCTGGTTCACCCAATTGAGAAGCACAGCGTCGGCCGTCCTGACAAGGGGATGCTCCCAAAGCGGGAGTCCGTCGGAAGCGGCATCGACCTTGAAGAGTGTGCCCCGGTCGAGGCCATTGGCAAAGAAGATCCTGAGACGCTCGGCCAGGAACGGCATCATAGACTTTTCCGGCGGGGCGGCCACCTCCACCACCGGGGAGTCGGTGAGTTTCTCCACCACGAGCATCCTCGCGTCGGCACCCTCGGCACGAAGCGCCTCCATGAGGCGCCGGCTCACAACCGCCGCGCCCCCCGTGGAATCACTTTTATTTATAATGACGATGTTCATCGTTTTCGGCAGAATGTCTTGTAGCTGTATTCCACGCCCTCCGGGGTAGAGACCAAAGGCGTTGATTCGGTTTCCACCCATTCTCCGGCAGGCAGCGGCCAGGGGAGACGGGCGTCGGCCTCAGGGCATACGGTCTCTACGGCCGTGACGTGGATACGGTCGGCCAAGGGAAGGAAAATCCTGTAGACCTGCTCCCCTCCGATCACGAAGGGGGCGGATCCGGGGATACCCCGCTCCGCAGCCGCCAGAGCCTCTTCGGGCGAGGAGACAACCACGGCTCCGGGCGCGTCATAACCGCTGTCGCGCGTCATCACTATATTCAGACGCCCGGGCAGGGGACGCCGGGGGAGCGACTCCCAGGTCTTGCGGCCCATCACGACGGGATGGCCGGTGGTGAGCGCGCGGAAATGGCGCAGGTCTTCGGGTATGCGCCAGATCAGGCCCCCGTCAATTCCGATCGAACCGTCGGTGCCGCACGCCAGTATCATGTCGATTTCCATTTTCAAAGGTTTTATGCGGGAAGATCAATAAACTTCATCCGTTAAACGACAGACACGCACTGAAAATTTTGGAAGTTGAGGATTTTTCATTAATTTTGCCTCACATTGCGGAACAAACCACAACCGCCAACCCAGTTACCTCCGATGAACTATACTATAATCGACTTCATCAGCCTGCTCGGAGCCGTATGCCTCTTCCTCTACGGCATGAAAGTCATGAGCGAGGGCTTGCAGAAAGTGGCAGGCGACCGCCTGCGCAACATCCTCGGCATAATGACCAGAAACAGGGTCACCGGTGTGCTCACCGGCATCGTCATCACCGCCCTTATACAGAGTTCGAGCGCATCGACCGTCATGGTGGTCAGCTTCGTCAACGCCGGCCTGATGAGCCTCGCCCAGTCGATGGCGGTAATATTCGGAGCAAACGTCGGCACCACGGTCACCACCTGGATCATCTCCGCCTTCTCATTCGAAGTCAACATATCCGACTACAGCATCCTTCTCCTGGCCGTGGGAGTGCCTATGCTGTTCATGAAGAAAAGCACCTACAAGTCGTTCGGAGAATTCCTCATAGGCTTCTGCTTCCTGTTCATGGGCCTCGACCTGATCAGCAAGTATGTGCCCGACCTGCAGGCCAACCCCGAGATGCTCCGCTTCGTCACCGATTACGCCACACTCGGATTCTGGTCTGTGATCATCTTCTTCATCTTCGGCATTGTCCTGACCATGGTGGCCCAGAGCTCCGCGGCCACATTCGCCATCACGCTGATCATGTGCTCGCAGGGATGGATAAGCTTCAGCCTCGGATGCGCCATCATCCTCGGAGGGAACATCGGGACCACCATCACCCCCATCCTCGCCTCGCTGAGCGGCAACCTGGCTGCCAAACGCACCGCCATGGGGCATGTGCTCTTCAATGTGATAGGATCCATAATCGTGCTCTGCATCTTCAATCCGTTCATGCACCTTGTGGCCGACATAACATATGCCTGCGTCGGCGTAGACCCGAGCACGATCTCCCCGGGCCAGGAGGCCGCGATGGCCGACTCCACCCTCATCGACCCCAAGGGGGGGCTGACATCCAAGGCCCAGAGCGCCGTGGCCTTCGGCCTGGCGATGTTCCCCACGGTCTTCAACGCCTGCAACCTTATGATCATGATCTGGTTTACAAATCTCTACGTCAAGATCGTATGCTGGATCATGCCGGCCAAGCATAAAGACGAGGAGGAGGAATTCTCTCTCAAATATATCGGGCGCGGAATGCTGTCGGCTTCCGAGCTCAACATCACCCAGGCACAGAAAGAGATCGCCGTCTACGGCGAGCGTGTGGCCCGCATGCTCGACATGGCCCACCGCCTTATCCACATGCCGGAAAAATCAGACGAATACACCGCCACCTACAACCGCCTCGAGAAATATGAGGAGATATCAGACCGCATGGAGATCGAGATCGGCAACTACCTCAACCATGTGGCGGAAGGGCGCCTGAGCCCTGAAGGAAAGATGAGGATCGCCGGAATGCTCCGCGTCATCAGCGAGATAGAATCGATAGCCGACGGTTGCTTCAATGTGGCCAAGACCCTGACGAGACAGCACTCCAACCATGTGGAGTTCGACCCGGCGGTGCTCAAGGAAATCGACACTATGTATGACCTCGTCGCCGGCGCCATGAACAATACCCTCGAGATCATACGGCAGATGGAGACGCCCGAAGAGAGCATGATCATAAAGGCCTACAATAAGGAAAGGGAAATCAATAATCTCCGCAACTCGCTGAGAGACTCCAATATATACAACATCAACACCAAAGAATACGGTTATCAGCAAGGCATATTCTTCATGGACCTCATCAGCGAGGCCGAGAAACTCGGAGACTATATGCTTAACGTGGTGGAGGGCGTAAAACATCAGTTCCGGCCTGCCACCGAAAACTAAATCAGTTATGAGATCTCATCGCTATTGTGTCGTGATGTGTGGCGGTGTCGGTTCCCGCTTCTGGCCTTTCAGCCGCAACGACAGACCAAAACAGTTTCTTGACTTCTTCGGCACAGGTAAAAGCCTGCTGCAACTCACTGTGGAGCGTATCCTTCCCCTTGTCGACATCGAGAATATCATTCTCGTCACCAACCGCCAGTATGCGGGAATCATACGCGAGCAGCTCCCGGGAGTGAAGGATTCCAACATACTCCTCGAGCCCGCCCGACGCAACACCGCCCCATGCATATGCTGGGCCGCCCACCATATCCACGCCCTCGACCCCCGGGCCTCGATCGTCACCCTCCCCTCGGATCATCTCGTGCTTAAGGAGCAAGCTTTCATCGACGCCATCGGCGAAGGGCTTCGCTTCGTGGAAGAGGGCGACAGACTCCTTACCCTCGGCATCCAGCCTACCAATCCCAACACCGGCTACGGCTACATACAACAGGGAGCCGCCGCCCAGGGATGGGAAGGGATCCGGAAAGTGAAGTCGTTCACTGAGAAGCCGGATCTCGAGATGGCAAAGATGTTTCTCGACAGCGGTGAATTCTTCTGGAACTCAGGGATATTCATCTGGAGCGCGGAGAGCATCCTGAAAGCTTTCGACCGCTACTCGCCGGAGATCGCACAGATATTCGGCGCTCCCGATTCAGAATACGCGTCGCCGGCAGAGACAGCGTTTATCGACTCCGTCTTCCCTAACGCTCCGAGCATCTCGATCGACTACGCCATCATGGAGAAAGCGGACAACGTCTTCGTAAAGACCGTAGACCTCGGCTGGAGCGACCTCGGCACCTGGAACGCCCTCTACGAGGCCTCCCCCCATTCACAGGAGGGGAACGTGACCCAGAACTGCAAGGTGCTCGCCTCGGAATGCACCGGCACGATGTTCGCCGTAGGTGGCGACAAGATAATCGTCGCCTCCGGCCTGAAAGACTATATCGTGGCCGACAACGGCAACGCGCTCCTGATATGCCCGAGGGCCGACGAGCAGAAAATACGCCAGATCGTCAACGAGGTGAAAGGATCATTCGGCGACGAATACGTCTGAACCCGCTGAAAGCATTGATTTTTCAATCGTTTTTACTCCGCGAATGAATTTTTAAAACGTTTTACGGATTTTATGCCAAAAAAATAGGTGCTGTTTTCTTGCAACACCTATTTTTTTGTATTATATTTGCAGCATCCAAAAGCAGTTATAATAGTTATTAACAGGACCACCAATCAAGTTTTATTATAAAATGAAACGCGATTTATTTCGAAGATATGTGTGGCTCATCGACACCGTCCGCCACGCAAAAAAAATACAATTCGAGGAAATCACCGAGCGATGGATGGAGTCTCCTCTCAATGCCGACCACTCCCAACTGGCGCTCCGGACTTTCCACAACCACCGCCATGCCATAGAAAATCTCTTTGGCATACGTATCATATGCGATAGAGGGGACAGAAACAGGTATTATATCGCCGAATGGCCCGAGCCAAACGCCACAAGGCTCAAGATGTGGATGCTCCAGAAGCTGAGCTTCTCGGATCTCGATGAAGATACAGCTCCTGTAAAGAACCGGATCCTGCTCGACCCTACCCCGGAGGAGAAATACGGGCTGCCCAACATCATCGAGGCCATTCAGGGGAACAGGGTGATCAAGATCGACTGCGCGATCCCGACATCCGACAACAAGACCTCGCTTCTGATCGCTCCCTATTGCATACGCTTCTGGAGAAGCCAGTGGTTCGTATTCGGGAAAGATATCCAGACCGACATGCTCCACGCCTTCAACCTCGAGAGGGTGATCGACATAACCCCCACTGACTCCACTTTCGAATACCCCCGCGACTTCAAGCCCGAGATATTCTTCCGCGACTTCTACGGAATGGACGTCAGCACCGGGAAGATGCCGGAGGTCGTCAGGTTGCGCATGAGCGGACGCACCCGCGACAAAGCCCGCACGCTGCCGCTCCACGACAGCCAGAAAGAGGTGATGACCAACAGCGATTATTCCGTATTCGAGTATTTCCTCGTCCCGTCAGACGAATTCCAGAACGCTATCCTCTCCCACGGCACCGACACCGAGGTGCTCTCCCCCCTTTCCCTGCGCGAGACAGTGGCTAAGAAAGTGGCCGCCCTCGCCCAGCGCTACAATATAAGCATCGACGAGGCAACCCCCGCGGGAATCTGACAACGGCCCATCCTCGACTTGATGGTGCCTCCCGACATTTACCGACCTTTTTACCACAGCCGACGGCCATTCCGTCGGCTGTTTTCTTGATTGCTCCCTATTGCATACGCTTCTGGAGAAGCCAGTGGTTCGTATTCGGGAAAGATATCCAGACCGACATGCTCCACGCCTTCAACCTCGAGAGGGTGATCGACATAACCCCCACTGACTCCACTTTCGAATACCCCCGCGACTTCAAGCCCGAGATATTCTTCCGCGACTTCTACGGAATGGACGTCAGCACCGGGAAGATGCCGGAGGTCGTCAGGTTGCGCATGAGCGGACGCACCCGCGACAAAGCCCGCACGCTGCCGCTCCACGACAGCCAGAAAGAGGTGATGACCAACAGCGATTATTCCGTATTCGAGTATTTCCTCGTCCCGTCAGACGAATTCCAGAACGCTATCCTCTCCCACGGCACCGACACCGAGGTGCTCTCCCCCCTTTCCCTGCGCGAGACAGTGGCTAAGAAAGTGGCCGCCCTCGCCCAGCGCTACAATATAAGCATCGACGAGGCAACCCCCGCGGGAATCTGACAACGGCCCATCCTCGACTTGATGGTGCCTCCCGACATTTAGCGACCTTTTACCACAGCCGACGGCCATTCCGTCGGCTGTTTTCTTGATTATTACCTTTTTTTGCATTAATTTTGCATCGGCGTCGGCCTCTCCCGAAGATGAGCCGAGGGAATTTCTCAGCCGTCGCCCTGTTATTTATGTCCCGTAAAATATTCCCGCTCTATATACTCGCCGTCATTCTCCTCGCGGCATGCGGCAGCAAGGGATTCTCCCTCGAATTCTCCCTACCCGCCGCCACCGACACCAACTACACCGTGAGATATTACGCCTCCGACAAGAGGGGAGGCATGACCGTGGAGTCGGTGGTCATTATCGCAAAGGGGAAGGGATCGATCAAATGCCCCGCGATAAAGCCCTGCCTGATGTATCTCTACACCGGCTCGGCCGCCCCCCTGGCCATATTCGCCGAGCGCGGCGACAAGATCACCGTGGAGGGAAAATCGGCCGACCCGTATGCATGGACAATCGGGGGCAACGACATCAACCTCCGGCTCTCGCAATGGCGCAACGACAACGCGAAGACCCTCGCGGCCAACAATCCCGACTCCACCAACCTCGCCGTAGCCCGGTTTGTGATGAACAATCCCGAAGCGGAGATCGCTCCCATACTTCTTCTCACCTCCTTCTCCCGGAATGATGACGAGACACAATTCCGCAGGCTCTGGCAGCGCCTTCCCGACCAGGGCGCGGCCCGCGAATGGGCGCGGATGGCAGCCCGCGCCGACATGCCCGACGGTATAATCCACACCCCCGGCCGCCTGCGCTCCATGGCCATGCGCTCACTTGCCAACGGGATCGACACTATATGCACGGACTCCGTGAAAGCCACGATCCTGTTCTTCTGGAACAACGGCCTCGACAACCGGAAGGAGACATTCGACTCCATAAAGGCTCTCGTCAGGGAATTCCCGGATTCGGCGTCGCGCGTCATCGCCGACATATGCCTCGACCCCGACTCCCTCGGATGGCGCTCGCCGCTCCGCTCTGACTCCCTTGAGAAAGTCGTGAGAATGTGGGCTCCCGCAGGGATGGCCGATCCCCGCCTGATGCGGCTCGGAGTCACCCGCTCTCCTTTCTATATAGTCTTCTCCCCCGACGGCCATCAGCGCTATCGCGGAGACAACCGCGAGAACGCTTTCAAGACCTTCCGCTCCATAGCGGGGACAGAAGCAGACTGACCCTTACCCCCGCACGCCTCAACCTTATAATCAAGCCGTCAATGCTCACCAAGACATATTCCGCAGCCATACAGGGGATCGACGCGTTCCCCGTCACCATAGAGACCGACTCGGGCCGGGGCTCGGTGTTCTCCATCGTCGGGCTTCCCGACACAGCCGTCAAGGAGAGTCATCAGCGGATGGCCTCCGCCATAATCCACAGCGGGATGAAATTCCCTCACAAGGGGGTGACGATAAACCTCGCCCCTGCCGACGTCAAGAAAGAGGGGGCGGCGTTCGACCTCCCCATGGCGATAGGCTTGCTCACCTCAAACGAGCTCATGCCCGCCGACCACCTCGCCGACTATATGATCATGGGCGAGCTGTCGCTCGACGGTTCGGTGCTCCCTGTGAAAGGAGCGCTTCCCATGGCGGTGAAGGCCCGTGAGATGGGATTCCGCAGGCTGATAGTGCCCGAAGCCAATGTCACTGAAGCTGCCGTGGTCAACCGCATAGAGGTGTTCGGAGTAAAGACCCTCGCGGAGGCGATATCCCTGGTCAGCGGAGCCTCCGACATGGAGCCTGTCAGGATCGACACACGCGCGATATTCGCAGCCGAGGCAGACGGGTTCGACTTCGACTTTTCGGAGGTGAAAGGACAGGACGCCGTGAAGAGAGCGTTCGAGGTGGCTTGCGCCGGAGGCCACAATGTGCTTATGATCGGCCCTCCCGGATCGGGGAAGTCGATGATGGCCAAACGCATACCCTCCATACTTCCTCCGCTCAGCCTCGGAGAGGCACTGGAGACCACAAAGATACACTCCGTGGCCGGGAAACTGCAGAGAGGATCCATGCTGATGACGCGCCGGCCCTTCCGCACCCCTCATCACACTGTCTCCCCGGTAGCCCTCGTCGGGGGCGGCGCCAACCCTATGCCCGGAGAGATATCCCTGGCTCACAACGGCGTCCTTTTCCTCGATGAGTTTCCGGAGTTCCCCCGGCAGGTGCTCGAGGTGCTGCGCCAGCCTATCGAAGACAGGGAGATCACTGTGGCCAGAGCGAAATACACCGTCAACTATCCGGCATCATTCATGCTCGTGGCCTCCATGAATCCCTGTCCATGCGGCTACTACGGCCACCCCTCCAAGCCATGCACATGTCCGCCGGGAGCCGTGGCGAGGTACATGAACCGCATCTCCGGCCCTCTCCTCGACCGCATCGACCTGCAGATCGAGATACAGCCTGTGAGCTTCGACGACATGGCCGACAAATCGCCGGCCGAGAGCAGCGCCGCAATCAGGGAGAGGGTCATCAAGGCAAGATCAGTGCAGCAGCTCCGCTTCCAGGGGGAGAAAGGGATATACTGCAACGCGCAGATGAACTCACGCCTCCTCCACCGGTACGCGTGGCCTGACGAGGAGGGGCTCGCACGGCTTAAAGACCGCATGACGCGCCTCAACATGTCGGCCCGCGCTTTCGACCGCATCCTGCGCGTGGCCCGCACCATCGCCGACCTCGACGGCTCCGAACGCGTCCTCTCCCACCATATAGCCGAAGCCATCGGCTACCGCTCCCTCGACCGCGCCAACTACGGCAAAACCTTCTGACCCGGCCCGGGCCTCTCCTCCACCCGCTGCTGTCATTATTCTGTTATTATAAAAAGGAGAGTGATTGCTGAAATATTTCTTTATTTTATTGCCGTTTATGTCAAGATTTTTACTACCTTTGCAGCGATTTACATATTGAAGGGGCGGCCAACCCCCGTCTCTCGTAATAATAACCTTACATTATGCTACAGTCTACAAATGTCAAGACTATCGACAAGGTTGTGGTCCGCTTCTCCGGCGACTCCGGCGACGGCATGCAGCTTGCCGGGAACATCTTCTCAAATGTCTCTGCCGGCGAGGGAAACCTGATTTCCACATTCCCCGACTATCCCGCGGAGATACGTGCCCCGCAAGGCTCTCTGAGCGGAGTATCGGGCTATCAGGTAAGCGTGGGCAAAGACGTGCACACCCCCGGCGACCAGGCCGACGTGCTCGTGGCCATGAACCCTGCGGCACTCAAGACTAACCTTAAGTACCTGAAACCTGAAGGAATCATCATCTGCGACGGCGACTCGTTCACGCCCGCCAACCTCAAGAAGGCGCTCTATGCCACCGACGATCCCATCGCCGAGCTCGGCATCGATCCGAAGAAGATCATGCTCGTGCCGATGACAACTCTCCTCAAGCACACCCTCGAAGGCACAGGCATGGACAACAAGTCCATCATGAAGTGCAAGAACATGCTTGCGCTCGGCCTCATCTGCTGGCTCCTCGACCGCCCCGTCGACAAGGTGCTCGCCAAACTGAAGGCCAAGTTCGCCAAGAAGCCCGCCGTCTACGAGGCAAATGAGAAAGTTATCCACGCCGGATGGGACTACGGCCACAACACCCACGCCTCCATGCCTACCTACCGCATCGAGACCGAGGCCGCCATCCCCGGCACATATACCGATGTCAACGGCAACACCGCCACCGCCTGGGGCCTCATAATGGCCTCCGAGAAGAGCGGACGCCCGCTGTTCCTCGGATCATATCCCATCACCCCCGCCACCGACATCCTCCACGAGCTCGCCAAGAGAAAAGACCTCGGCGTCAAGGCATGCCAGATGGAAGATGAGATCGCCGGCGTCTGCTCCGCCATCGGCGCCTCCTACGCCGGCAACCTCGCCGTGACCACCACCTCCGGCCCCGGCCTGGCCCTCAAGAGCGAAGGCATAGGCCTGGCGGTCATGGCCGAGCTCCCGCTCGTGGTCATCGACGTGCAGCGCGGCGGCCCCTCCACCGGTCTCCCCACAAAGACCGAGCAGACCGACCTCATGCAGGCCCTCTACGGCCGCAACGGCGAGAGCCCGCTCTGCGTCGTGGCCGCCGCAAGCCCCACCGACTGCTTCCACATGGCATTCGAGGCAGCGCGCATAGCCATCGAGCACATGACCCCCGTCATCCTCCTGACTGACGCATTCATCGCCAACGGATCGTCGGCTTTCCGCATCCCCGAGGAGAACGAATATCCCGCCATCACTCCGCGCTTCGTCACCAAAGAGCAGCTCGAGAACGGCTGGAAACCCTTCGACCGCGACGAAGAGACTTTCGCCCGCTACTGGGCCGTGCCCGGCACTGAAGGGGGCATGCACCGCGTAGGCGGCCTTGAGAAAGACTTCAAGACATCAGTCATCTCAACCGACGGCCCCAACCATGAGAGGATGGTGAAGGTGCGCAAGGAGAAAGTGGCCCGCATAGCCGACGATATCCCCGCCCTCGAGATCCAAGGCAACCCCGATGCCGACACAGTGCTCGTGGGATGGGGCGGCACTTACGGACATATCCTGACCGCAGCCACCGAACTCAACGCCGAAGGCACACCCGTGGCCCTCGCCCACTTCCGCTATATCAATCCTCTGCCCAAGAACGCGCTCTCCGAGCTCTCCCGCTTCAAGCGCGTCATCGTGGCCGAGCTCAACACCGGAATGTTTGCCGACTATCTCCAGATGCACCTCCCGGGCAAGGAGATTCTCCGCATAAACAAGATCGAGGGACAGCCCTTCCTCGTAAAAGAGATCGTAGACGGAGTCAAAAAACACATAGCACAAGCTTAAGCCTCATGGAAGACAACAACACAAAGACTTTCACACCGGGTGATTTCAAGAATGAGCAGACCGCACGCTGGTGTCCCGGATGCGGCGACCACGGCATCCTCAACGTGCTCCACAAGGCTATGGCCGAGCTCGGCGTGGCTCCCAAAGACACTGCCGTGATCTCCGGCATCGGATGCTCCTCGCGCCTGCCTTACTATATGAACACCTACGGCATGCACACCATCCACGGTCGCGCCGCAGCCATAGCCACAGGCGTCAAGACCTCACGCCCCGACCTGACAGTATGGCAGATCTCGGGCGACGGCGACGGCCTCGCCATCGGCGGCAACCATTTCATCCACGCCCTGCGCCGCAACATCGACATCAACATACTCCTCTTCAACAACAAGATCTATGGCCTGACAAAGGGACAGTATTCACCGACGTCCGACCGCGGCTTCGTGTCGAAATCATCACCCTACGGCACCACCGAAGATCCCTTCATCCCCGCAGAGCTCGTATTCGGCGCCCGCGGCAAGTTCTTCGCCCGCGGCTTCGACATCAGCCTCGACGTGACCCGCGAGGCCATGGTGGCCGCCGCGCGCCATAAAGGCGCCGCAGTGGTCGAGGTGCTCCAGAACTGCGTGATCTTCAACCAGGGCATCCACTCCTGGCTCTCCGACAAGGAGGTGCGCGCCGACCGCACCATCACCCTGCGCCAGGGGGAGAAGATGCTCTTCGGAAAGGATATGGAGAAAGGTCTCGTGCGCGACGGCTTCGGCCTCAAGGCCGTCACCGTTGGCCAGGACGGCTACACGATCGACGACGTTCTCGTGCACGACGCCCACACCCCCGACGACATGCTCCACCGCCAGCTCGCCCTCATGGACGGCCATGAGCTGCCCCTCGCCCTCGGAGTGATCCGCGACGTGGAGGGCCCCAGCTACGAGGCCGACGTCGAGGCCCAGGTGGCCGAGGTGCGCGCGAAGAAGGGATTCACCTCCCTGCGCGACATGATCCTCAAGACGGCCGAGACCTGGACGGTCTGACCTCAAGCGGCTCTCCTCCCAAAATACAGACATCATCAGAAACAGCGGCTCCCGGGCCGCTGTTTTTATGCACAAAAATCAATTTTTCGTGCAATTTTTCCTGAAAAATTTCCTCAATTGGATTTTTTTCATTTACTTTGCAGCCTGAAATTACGCAAAATCATTAATTAACAAATCAAAAATCAATCGTTATGGCAGACATAGCATCAAGAGTAAAGGCTATCATCGTCGACAAACTCACAGTTGACGAGTCAGAAGTAACTCCCACAGCTGAGTTCAGCAAAGACCTCGGCGCTGATTCGCTCGACACCGTAGAGCTCATCATGGAATTCGAGAAGGAATTCGGAATCACAATCCCCGACGAGGATGCCGAGAAGATCACGACTGTCGGCGACGCTATCTCCTACATCGAGGAGCACCAGAAATAATTTCAAACCCCTTTCCCACACCTGTTTACCGATATGGAATTAAAAAGAGTTGTAGTTACCGGCCTCGGTGCGCTCACTCCTATTGGAAATGACGTCAAGACCACATGGGAGAATGCGGTCAACGGCGTAAGCGGAGCGGGGCCCATCACGCATTTCGATGCGTCGAAATTCAAGACTCAGTTTGCATGCGAGGTGAAGGACTTCAACCCGGCCGATCATTTCGACCGCAAGAAGGCCCGTCAGCTCGACCTCTACGCGATGTATGCCCTCGTGGCAGCCGACGAGGCTATCGGCGACGCCGGTCTTGAAAATGAGAATATTGATAAAAACCGCATAGGAGTGATCTTTGCCGCCGGTATCGGCGGTCTCCACACTTTCGAGGAGGAGGCCGGCTACTTCGCCATCCACGGCGAGGAGCAGGGCCCGAAATACAACCCTTTCTTCATTCCTAAGATGATTGCCGACATCGCCGCCGGACATATATCCATCGAGCATGGTTTCCGCGGCCCCAACTTCGGCACAGTCTCCGCTTGCGCGTCGTCGAACAACGCGCTTATCGACGCTTTCAACTACGTGCGCCTCGGCATGGCCGACGCTATCGTGACCGGCGGCGCCGAAGCTGCGATCTATCCGGCCGGAGTAGGCGGTTTCAACTCGATGAAGGCCCTTTCCACCCGCAACGACGATCCTCAGGGCGCTTCCCGTCCTTTCTCCGGAAGCCGCGACGGTTTCGTCATCGGCGAGGGCGCGGCTGCCCTCGTGCTCGAAGAGCTTGAGCACGCCAAGGCCCGCGGCGCCCATATCTACGCCGAGATCGTAGGCGGAGGCATGAGTGCCGATGCCTACCACATCACGGCCACTCATCCCGAGGGTCTCGGTGCGAGACTCGTGATGGAGAACGCCCTCAGAGACGCCGGCATGCAGCCCGAGGATATCGACTACATCAACCTCCACGGAACGTCGACCCCCGTCGGCGACCTCGGTGAGGTAAAGGCAATACAGGCCGTATTCGGCGACCACGCATATAAGATGAACCTCAGCTCCACCAAGTCCATGACCGGCCACCTTCTCGGCGCCGCGGGAGCCCTCGAGGCCATCATGAGCGTAAAGGCCATCACCGATGGCATCGTGCCCCCCACCATCAACCACGAGGAGGGTGACAACGATCCTGAAGTTGACTACAACCTCAACTTCACCTTCAACAAGGCTCAGAAACGCGACATCAACGCCGTGCTTTCAAACACCTTCGGATTCGGAGGCCACAACGCAGCCGTCATCCTCAAGAAATATAAAGAATAAGACTATCCTATCTTTATATACACGCGGATGCTTCCCCACGGAAGCATCCGCTTTTTTTAAGAAGTTGTTTAAAAAGCAACGTTAAATTATGGGTCGCAGTCTCGGAGCAGTTTTTTTCTTGCAGGTGAAGGAGCATAGCGGGCTATGTGACTGAACCAAAAGGGAA
>ERZ836877.267-NODE-267-length-92533-cov-12.368077_pt1 | contig 92533 bp, 88 predicted proteins | sample MGYA00519469_ERZ836877 | MGnify/ENA primary metagenome ERZ836877 (study PRJEB31850, sample SAMEA3708809) | human gut metagenome | biome: human gut; feature: human-associated habitat; material: faeces | place: China | collected 2014 ...
CTTCTCCCCTTCAAGAAGTTGGACTCACTGCTTTATGTTTTAGCGGACAGTAATATATTAATATATGAGGCATCGCTTGGGATGAGACCGGAATGTGATAAATATTACCACTGCCTGCGATAAAAGGATCAATCAACGCGCAGATCCGGCCTGCCCCTGCGGGCCGGCGACCTCGGCGCGCGGGATCAGAGCAGATTAACGCAGATTTTTTTATTTTGGGTAGCCGGCACAAGCCGCGGGGCCGGCCCGCATTTCAGCTTGCCTCGAAGCAGCTTCATGCAAGATTATCAAAGAATGGGCTGACGGGGGGGCGCATTTCGCAAAACCTTCCCTGACGTCAGCCCATGGTTTTTTACTCGTTGACCAGTTCCTGTGGCGGGGGAGCCGACACATCGGTGTCGCCTGCGGAATCGGCCACGGTGAGCCATACTATGAGGAGAATTATCAGCACTATAGCTCCGATTGACACCCACAGCGGGATGTTGGATCTGCGTCGTTTCTTATCCATAATATAAATAGTTAGGGTTGGAAATCATCTGATGTCACAGATAAAACGCACAAGCGGCCCCGAGAGTTTTGTCCCGCGACTGAAACAGTGGTCTTACGTCAACGGGTTCCGCAACCTTTTGGAGAATAGGTTTGTTGTATATACTGAATGACGAAACTAATTCACTTGATCATATAACCAAAATTCAATTAAGACACTATGAACACCGCTCCTCTTCAAGGAATCAAGGTCGTTGACTTCACCAATGTGCAGTCAGGCCCCTCATGTACACAGTTACTCGCATGGCTCGGCGCCGATGTTGTGAAAATCGAACGTCCCGGCTCGGGCGACGCCACCCGTAATGAACTCCAGTTTATGGAAGGCGAGCCCAGCTATTACTTCCTACAGCTCAACTCTGACAAGAAATCGCTGACCCTCGACGCAGCTACCCCCGACGGCAAGGAGATTCTTACCAAACTCATCCAGCAGGCCGATATATTCATCGAAAACCTTCACCCCGGAGCAATGGATAAGCTCGGTTTCAGCTGGGAAGTGGTCCACAAACTCAATCCCCGCTGTATCTACGGCACTATCAAAGGCTTCCCCGTATCCTCGAAATACGCTAACCTCAAGGCCTACGAACCTGTGGCACAGGTGACAGCCGGCGCAGCCTCCACCACCGGCTGGTGGGAAGGCGAATACAACATCCCCACCCAGAGCGGCGCTGCCCTCGGAGACTCCAACACCGGCATGCACATGACCATAGGTCTGCTCGCCGCCCTCTGCCAGCGTGAAAAGACCGGCGAAGGCTCCTACGTATATCAGTCGATGCACAATGCCTGCCTCAACCTCTGCCGTATCAAGACCCGTGACCAGCTCACCCTCGACAAGATCGGCTATCTCACCCAGTTCCCCCAGTACCCCAACGAAAAGTTCGGCGACTTCGTTCCCCGTTCGGGCAACCAGGAAGGCTCCGGCGTACTCGGCTGGACCTACAAGTGCAAGAACTGGGCCACCGATCCCAACGACTATGTTTACGTGATCCTTCAGCGCGGGAAGAAAGACTTCGAGCTGGCATGCAAGGCTCTCGGCTTCGAGGACTGGCTCACCAACCCCGACTTCAACACCGCCGATGCGCGTGACCGCAACAAACAGGCCATCTACAAACGCATCGAGGAATTTACCATCACCAAGACCAAATTCGAGGTGACCGAACTCCTTGCAAAAGCCGGTGTGCCCGTGGCTCCCGTGCTCTCAACCAAAGAGATTATGGATGACCCGACCCTCTATGACGGCAACACCCTCGTCAAGATCAACCAGGGCGGCAAGATCGGCGAATTCGTCACCGTGGGCGTCCCCTTCACCATCTCCAACTACCAGCCTGTCTACGGCCCGTGCCCCACACTCGGCGGCAATACCGACGAAGTCCTTACCTCACTCGGCTACACCCCTGACCAGATAGCCTCGTTTGCCAAAAACGGCACCACAGCCCCTCTGGCTGACGGTCAGATGTAACGCGCTCCCGGACCGAGAGCTCTGACCAATGACTGAGTCGGCAAAATCTCGGCACTATATATTTACGTCAATCAGCCGCGTCTGTGAATTCCGAACTGACTTCACATCACGGGATTCACAGACCGGCTTTTACCGTTATTATCCGTAACACAAACTAAAAGAGATTATATCATGTCAACTACCCCCGTAACACCGACAGCCTCTGACGCTCCCAAATATCCCGATCAGGTGACCGGCATGTACATCCTCGCCAAATCCTTGAAAAACATCGGCATCGACACTATGTACGGACTCGTGGGCATCCCTGTCACCGAATTCGCCTATCTGTGCCAGATGGAAGGCATCCGTTTCGTGGGATTCCGTCACGAACAGCAGGCAGGCATGGCCGCCGCCACCCACGGCTTCCTGACCAAGAAACCGGGCGTGCTGCTTACCGTGTCGTCACTCGGCTTCATGAACGGCCTTACCGCCACCACCAACGCTACCGTCAACTGCTATCCTATGATCCAGATCTCAGGCTCAAGCGTACGCGAGCCCATTGACCTCGATCAGGGCACATACGAAGGCCTCGACCAGCTCAACGTGGCGAAAGGTCTTGTCAAGGCCGCCTACCGTGTCAATAAGCCCGAGGATATCCCCACCGCAGTGGCCCGCGCCTACCGCGCCGCCATCTCCGGCCGTCCGGGCGGAGTCTACCTCGACGTGACCACCCCCTGTCTCGGCGCCGTCATGAACAAGGCCGATGCCGACAAGCTTTTCTTCACCCCCGTAGATCCCTGTCCGGCCATGATCCCCTCGGCCGAATCGGTTGACCGCGCCGTTGAGCTCCTCGCCTCGGCCAAACGGCCCGCCATCCTCCTGGGCAAAGGCGCCGCCTACGCTCAGGTCGACGACAAGATCAGGCAGCTCATCGAATCCACCGGCATACCCTTCTATCCGATGTCGATGGCCAAAGGCCTCATGCCTGACAATCACCCCCTGAGCGCCATTTCCGCCCGAAGCACCATCATGGAGCAGGCCGATGTGGTGATGCTCATAGGAGCCCGCCTCAACTGGCTGCTTTCACGCGGCCACGGCAAATGGAATCCCGAAGGCAAGTTCATCCAGCTCGAAATCCAGCCCACCGAGATTGACTGCAACGTGCCCATCGCAGCCCCGGTTGTAGGCGATATCGAAAGCTCGCTCGACGCCATCCTGGGCCGCCTCTCCGGCGTGAAGCTCGCCATGGACCCCGCCTGGGTCACCGGCATCCAGCAGGAGAGCAAGGTCAAGAACGCCAAATTCCTCGAGCGTCTCGAGCCCAAGACCGTGCCTATGACCCACTGGAGCGCTCTCGGCTCGGTAAAGAAAGTGCTTGAGGCCAATCCTGATGTGATCCTGGTCAACGAAGGCGCCAACACTCTCGACGACACCCGCGACTCCGTCGACATGTTCCTCCCCCGTCACCGCATTGACTGCGCCACATGGGCCATCATGGGCATGGGCATGGGTTCGGCCGTAGGAGCCGCCGTGGCCACCGGCAAGAGCGTAGTGGCCGTGGAAGGTGACTCCGCCTTCGGATTCTCAGGCATGGACTTCAGCACCGCATGCCGCTTCAACCTCCCCGTCACCGTGGTGATCTTCAACAACGGCGGCATCTACAACGGCATCGGCGTCAATCCCTCGGGCAACGGCGATCCCGCCCCCACAACCCTCGACATCCGCGCCCGCTACGACAAACTCGGCGAATGTTTCGGAGCGCAGACCTATTACGTAACCACCCCCGACGAGCTCTTCACAGCCCTCACCGAGGCCATTGCATCGAAGAAACCGAGCCTCATCGACGTGCAGCTCGCCGCCGATTCGGGCAAGGAGAGCGGCCACATCGGCTACCTCAACCCCGCCACGCTGATTCCCTTCACCGTTTGATCCGGGGAACGATATACACCTATGCCGCGCCCCGCAAGGGATAACGCCGGGGCGCGGCATCTCCCGTTCTCTCCATAGGAAACCGCCGGCCGCAAGACCCCGTTTCAAAACAGTAAATTCATCTTTAAGTACAAAATGTTATGTTGCACATTATTCTATACGCCATCGTCCCGATCGTAGTGATCATGCTTGTCGGCTATATCTCCGGCAAAAAGGGCGTGTTCAACGGCGACGACTCAAAGAAATTCAACAAAGTGGTGCTCGACTATGCATTGCCGGCAGCTTTGTTCGTGTCAATAGTCCAGTCATCACGCTCGATGCTGGCCGCCGACCTGAAACTCACCATTGTGTCGACACTCGTCATCATGGGGTGCTTCATGGTAGTCTACTTCGTATTTGCAAAATGCTTCAAGGGCAACACGGGAGCCGACGGCGCCGTAGCCGCCCTTATCAACGGCTCGCCCACCATCGGATTCCTCGGCTTTGCCGTGCTTGAGCCTATCTTCGGCACAAATCCCTCGGTGGCCCTCGTGGTAGCCATTGTGGGTATCGTGGTCAATGCCATCGGTATCCCTGTAGGCCTCTCGCTCATGAACGCCTCGCTCGACAAGCAGGGGCAGACAGCGGGCGGTAAGAAAGAAAGCGCCTGGAAGCCCGTGATCAACGCCCTCAAGCAGCCTGTTGCATGGGCTCCGATCCTTGCCGTGGTGTGGGTGCTCGTAGGAATTCCATGGCCGAAAGAGATCAGCCCGTCATTTGACCTTATGGCCAAGGCCAACGCTTCGATGGCCGTGTTCTCGGCCGGTATCACCCTCTCGTCAATCAAGGTCACCATCAACTGGCAGGCCGTGCTCGGCTCTATCCTCAAGCTCATCATGATGCCTGCTCTCGCACTGGCAGTGGGCATGCTGTGCCACATGGACACCGAGAACCTCTATATGCTCGTTGTAGCCTGCGCTCTTCCCCCGGCATTCTCCGGTATCATCATCGCCGATGAATACGATGTGTATGTGGCCACCGGCACATCGTCGCTCACCCTGAGCGTCATCCTGTTTGTGGTGGCCTGCCCGATATGGCTCTACATCACCCAGCTTGTAGCCGGTCCGTGTCCGGGCGTAACAATCTGATTTTCCATTAATAGTAAAGGCGCGGCGGCAGCCCCCGTCTGTCGCCGCGGCTCATTATCATCAGTATCATGTCGAAGAATCTTCAGGTAATGGACGGCTGTACGGCCGCCGCACACGTGGCTTACGCTCTCAGCGAAGTCGCTACCATCTATCCCATAACCCCGATCGCCTCGATGGGCGAGACTGCCGACAAGTGGGCCCGCGCGGGCCGCAAAAATCTCATGGGCTCTACCATGGTGATCAAGGAGATGGAGAGCGAGCTCGGCGCCGCCGGCGCCACCCACGGCGCTCTGGCCGTAGGGTCGCTCGCCACCACGTTTACCTCGTCGCAGGGTCTGATGCTGATGATCCCCAACATGTACAAGATAGCCGGCGAACAGCTCCCGGCAGTGTTCCATGTGGGCACCCGCTCGCTGGCCTCCCACGCGCTGAGCATCTTCGGCGACCATCAGGACGTGATGGCCTGCCGCGCCACCGGCTTCGCCATGCTCGCCTCGGCCTCGGTGCAGGAAACCATGGACCTGGCCCTCGTGGCACATCTGGCCGCCATCAGCGGCTCGCTCCCGGTGATCCACTTCTTTGACGGATGGCGTACCTCCAACGAGACGGCCACCATCGACGTAATCCCTTACGAGGCCATGCGTCCGCTCGTCGATCGGGACGCTGTGGCCCGCTTCCGCGCCCGCGGCCTCAACCCCGAGCATCCGCTGCTCCGAGGCTCGGCCCAGAACAGCGACGTCTACTTCCAGAACCGCGAGGCCTGCAACAGCGCCTATCAGGCGTTCCCCGCCAAGGTGCGCAAGGCCATGGCTGACGTGGCCGCTGTCACGGGCCGCAAGTACGGCCTGGTCGACTATGCCGGCGATCCTGAGGCAACTGACGTCATAGTGGCCATAGGCTCGGCATGCGAGGTGGTCGAGGAGACCATCAGGCACCTCAACACCATGGGCTATAAGGCCGGTCTGGTAAAGATCCGCCTTTACCGCCCCTTCCCCGACGACGATTTCATGGCCGCACTGCCCCCGACGGTAAGGCGCATAGCCGTGCTTGACCGCACCAAGGAGCCCGGCTCGCTCGGCGAACCACTCTTTCAGGATGTGGCCTCGGCAGTGCTCGAATCGGGCCGTGCCATCAAGGTAATCGGCGGCCGTTACGGCCTGTCGAGCAAGGAGTTTGACCCGGTGATGGTGAAGGCCGTCTATGACGAGATGCTCTCGGCCAAGCCGCGCCGCCGCTTCACCGTGGGCATTGACGACGATGTGACGGGCCTGTCGCTCGACATTTCGGCCGGACGTTTCATCACCGCCCCCGCTGATGTGGCGCAGGCCGTGTTCTTCGGCATGGGCTCCGACGGCACCGTTGGCTCCACCCGTCAGATAGCCTCGATAATCACTGAAGTGTCAGGTTCCTACGTCCAGGCCTCCTTCAACTATTCCGCCAAGAAATCAGGCGGCTACACCATTTCCGAGCTCCGTTACGCTCCGCGGGCCATCCGCTCGGAATATTCAATCTACGATGCTGATTATGTGGGGGTGAACAAGGATGTCTACGTGCGCCGCTTCCAAGTGGCCGACCGTTGCCGCCAGGGGGGCATACTGGTGATAAACTCCTCGTGGACAGCCGATGACCTCGAGCGCGAGCTCCCCGCTCAACTCAAGCGGGAGATAGCCGCCAAGAAGCTGCGCCTCTACAATGTTGACGCCCGCTCGCTGGCCGGGCGCTGCGGCCTCGGCGTCAGAATCAACACCATCATGGCCACCGTGATGATGCGCCTGATGGATTCGGCCATGCTGCCTTTTGACAAGGCCGTGGCCGCCTACCGACAGACTGTCACCGACACTTACATGCACGAGGGCGCCGAGGTTGTGCGCCGCAATCTCGCCGCCATTGACGGCGCCGTGTCGGCCATTCAGGAAATACGATATCCCGCTTCATGGGCAGTGGCTGCCGACGGGCCTGCCGCCGCCAGCGCCGATGTCCCGGCTTTTGTAAGGGATGTGGCGGAGCCATGTCTCAGATTGTTGGGTAATGAATTGCCGGTGTCGGCGTTCACTCCTGACGGCTCCATGCCTATGGGTACCACAGCCTATGAAAAGCGGTGTATCGCTGATAATATACCTGCGTGGGACGCGCAGAAATGTGTGCAGTGCACCGAGTGCTCGCTCGTGTGCGCCCATGCCGCCATCCGTCCTTTCCTGCTCACCGCGGCCGAAGCCGCCGCGGCTCCGCAGGGCTTCACCACGGTCGACTCCCGCGGTATTCCCGCCGCCGTGCCGCTGAAATACCGCATCCAGGTCTACCCCGACGACTGCACGGGCTGCGGCTCATGCGCCGTGATATGTCCGGGCCACGCGCTGACCATGACGCCCGTGGCCAGGCAGGCGCCCGCGGAGCGCCCGATGCTCGTCTATGCTCAGACGAAAGTCACCGAGAAGCAGACCGCCGTGCCCCGCGCCACGGTGCGCGGCTCGCAGCTGCACCGGCCCCTGCTGCAGTTCTCCGGCGCCTGTGCCGGATGCGGCGAGACACCTTACGTCAAGCTCCTCACGCAGCTATTCGGCGAGCGCATGGTGATAGCCAATGCCACGGGCTGCAGCTCGATCTGGGGCGCCAACTATCCCAGCAACGCCTACTGCGTCAACTCGCAAGGCAAGGGCCCGGCATGGGCCAACTCGCTCTTCGAGGACAATGCCGAGTACGGCTACGGCATGGCATGCGCCATCAATGACCGCCGCGCCCGCCTCCTTGACGCCGCCAACGCTCTGGCCGCCGACACATCGGCCGCAGCCGAGGTGCGCGCCGCCGCCCGCACCTGGGCCGATGCCGCAGCCGACGCCGAGAAGTCGGCCACGGCCGGCGAAGCCCTCCTCAAGGCCATCGGCGCCGACCCGCAGTCTGACCTTCAGAAGCAGATTGTCTCTGAGGCCGACATGCTCGCCAAAAAATCAGTGTGGGCCATAGGCGGCGACGGCTGGGCCTACGATATCGGATTTGCCGGACTTGACCATGTGCTGGCCCAGAACGTCGACATCAACCTGCTGGTCATGGATACCGAGTGCTACTCCAACACCGGCGGCCAGACCTCGAAGGCCACCCCGCTCGGCGCCGTGATGAAATATGCCGCTGACGGCAAGCGCACATTCAAGAAGGATCTCGGCCGCATGATGATGACTTACGGCACCGTCTACGTGGCCTCGATAGCCCTCGGCGCCAACTACGCGCAGGCCGTCAAGGCTCTGGCCGAGGCTGAGGCTTATCCCGGACCGTCGATAGTGATTGCTTACTGTCCCTGCATCAACCACGGCATCCGCTCGGGCATGAGCCACAGCATCACCGAGGAGCGCGACGCCGTGCGCGCCGGCTACTGGCAGCTTTACCGCTATGACCCCGCGGCCGACAACGGTCAGGGTCAGCTGACGGTCGACTCGGCGGCTCCCGACGGCACACTCCCGACATTCCTCGGCGGCGAGGACCGCTATGCCGACCTGCGCATGATCGACCCCAAGGAGGCGTCAGTGCTGCAGCCGGAACTCGAAAAGCGGCTTGATAGAATTTACTCAATCATTGTGAATCAGGCGCATACGGCACTCCCGGCAGTCAAAGGCCAGGCGGAAGCGCATGGGGCCTGACACTAAGTACAGATCGCGTGGCCACTCGCGGCCGCGGTCAGTGAGCAGGCACCGGCCTGACTCGCGCCGCAGGCAGTAGCGGGTGGTCATCACTGTGCGCTCCCCCTTGGGGCGGGTGACCTCCATCGCAGGTTCTATCTCATCGGCGCCATGGGCGCGGTAGAAGGCCTCGGCCTGACGGTTGGCCACGTTGTCGTGGTAGGTCAGTCGCTGCGGTGCCTTAGGTGCGTCGGTCCTATCCTCGGCGCGCCGGCAGTCAAATGGATGGGTGGTGCGGATGGCGCGCATCAGCGCTTCAGCGGCCTGGCGGCGCAGGGAGGCGAGGGCGGATTTCGGTATGAAGATGTCGCCGCACAGGTCGGTTACCTCGACGGCCCGCAGCAGGGTATCGCCGAGGCGGGTGATGACGCTGCGGCGCGCGTCGGTCTGCGGAGTGCGCGCCGGGTCAAATGAGCCGTCAATGGCGGCCGAGGCGCTCATCTGCGCCCATCGGCGGTCGGGGTTGTCGACTGTGACAGCCATGTCGAGGGCTATGCCGCGCGCTGTGGTGCGCAGGGTGATATTTACGGGCAGGAAGCGCTCGGCCGTGGGGCCTTCGAGCTGTTCGCGGCGCAGGCGGTCGTGGTTGCGGTAGAGGTGTGTGCCCGGAGTCAGCCCCTCGGGACGGGTGGCCGGGAAGAGCCTGTCAGCCTCGGCACGGTTGACGCGGAAGCCCTGAAACTCACCTTTGCGGTCGAAATATCCCAGGCCGTCGCCGTTGGCTATCTTCCCGGTGAGCCGTGCGCGTATCACAGAGGGGGTGACGGCGGTGACTGTGCCCACCGGCTCGCCTACCCATTTCGGCGTGGCCCATGAGGCCATTTTCGCCAGGGGACGCGTGGAGGTGGTGAAATATTCGGTGTAGCCTCGGTTGAAGCTCTTGTTGAGGTCAGGGTTGAAGCTCAGTTCCGTGGCGCCGACCGAAGAGCGGCGGTAACGGCCGGGGTTCAAGGCTATTATGTTGTCGATCAGACGGCGGTAGGCGGCGGTTACGTTCTTAACGTAGGCCACGTCCTTCAGTCGGCCTTCGATTTTGAACGATGAAACTCCGGCCTCCATCATCTCCTCCAATAGGGCGGAGCGGTTGAGGTCACGTAGCGACAGCAGGTGGCGGTCGGCTATCAGCACACGGCCCTCCGAGTCAGTAAGGTCAAACTTATGGCGGCATATCTGGGGACACTCGCCGCGGTTGGCGCTCCGGCCCATGGCGGAGCATCCGGCCTGGCAGTCGCCGCTGTAGCTCACGCAGAGGGCGCCGTGGACAAAGGCCTCGAGGGCGCATTGCGGCGCGGCGGCATGTATCGCCGCCGTCTCCTCAAGGGTCAGTTCGCGCGGCAATACCAGCTGGCTGAAGCCGGCGGCGGCAAGGAAGCGGGCCTTTTCGGGGGTGCGGATGTCGCACTGGGTGCTTGCGTGGAGTGCTATCGGGGGGATGTCCATGGTGAGCAGGGCCATGTCCTGCACTATCAGCGCGTCGACCCCGGCGCGGTAGAGCTCTTCGATCATCCGGCTCACCTGCGTGAGCTCGTCGTTATATATTATGGTGTTGACCGTGGCATAGAGCCGTGCGCCGAACTGATGGGCATAGTCGGCCACACGGCGCAGGTCGTCGATGCTGTTGCCGGCGGCCGCACGGGCTCCGTGGCTCGAGGCGCCCATATACACGGCGTCGGCGCCGTGGCGCAGGGCTTCGATGGCAATTTCGGCATTTCGCGCCGGTGCGAGGAGTTCAATGGGGCGGGGGAGTGCAGGGCGGTTCATTTTCGGGGAAATAAGCTTACAAAATTACATAATAATGAATTTTTGCGGCACGTTGCTAAACAATATTTAATAAATTGCGCAGCAATCGCTAAGGTTTGTTAATTATTGGCGAATTATATTTGCAAGAATGAAAAAAAGCGTTTAATTTGCGAAAAGAAAATCATTTATAAACCAATTTAAAATCACACAACTATGGACGAACTTAAAAAGAAAGTAGAGGAGTTGACCCCTCAGAACGCATTTTATGTATATTTCGGAGTAGCAGGACTTGTACTACTTCTCTTCCTTGTAGCTCCTTTCGTAGGTCTTGAAGGTGAAACAATCAACGGTTTCAAGGTACTTTTTGGTGAGCAAGGTGTAACTCTCGGCACCGGAACAATTTTCGGCTATCTCTATGTTATTTCCGTAATTGGTGTTCTTTACCTTGCCTACACTAAGAAGCAGGTAAATTTCCTTTATACATTAGCTCCCTTCGCAACCCTCTTTATCTGCGGTTTTACATGCAGCGTTCTGGGTCTTGTCACTCTCAAGCTTCAGTTCCTCGGATGGATTGAGGTAATCCTCATGGCTGCTCTTGTAGGTTTCGCTTACCTCCGCGGCACAGCTCCCGTAGCTCTCGACCAGAAGAAGTAATCCCGAAAGGCTTTAAAATATTCTTATATATACCGTCAAACGCCATTCTATCACGATGACAGGATGGCGTTTGACTTTTCCGGAACCAATCATTTATCACTAAACAGTTTTTTATATGGACGAATTGAAAAAGAAAATTGAGGCCCTGACCCCTCAGAACGCCTTTTACGCCGTAGCCGGCATGCTCGCTCTGATGCTCATTCTCTTCCTGGTGGGAGATGTGATTGCAGCTAAAGAAGGTGGCAAAACCATTTCATTCACTGGTTGGAAATGCATGACGAGTTACAGCGAAGGATTAGAGGGTATTGGATCGGCTTCTCTTTCAATTGGTATGGGTAGATTCTTCGCATGGATTTACGTGGCCGCCGTTGTGGCTCTGCTTTATCTTGCTTATGCCAAGAAAGTTGTGAACTACATGTATTGCATCGTGCCTGCTGTGGCTCTCTTCATCATGAAGTTCACTGCTACTTTCACCGCTACTATTACTTTCATGGGTAAGACCAAAACTGAGACTGCTGATTTCCCGGCAAGCATGACTGTAATGTTCTGGGTGATTGTCATCATCAACGTGGCTCTCGTGGCTTTTGCCTATTTCCGTGGCAACAACCCTGTGGCTCTCGATAAAAAATAATTTAAACTGATATGATGTCACGCGGCAATGCCCTACAGACGGAGCGGCCGCGTGATTTTTTATTCCTTACCGTCATGAAAAAACTTTTATTGACAGCTCTGCTGGCGCTGGTGGCTATTCCCGCCCTGCAGGCCTCATCTTACAACGAGCAGACATGCTCGCGCGTGATTTCGGATCTCGGCAACGGCCGTAAGGCTTCATCTTCAGTCTATAACCAGGCTTTCGACCAGGCCTTTGCCGTGGTGACGCTCTTCGAGGGCGCGGTCAACAAGATCAAAGCCGTCCCCTCGAAAGACAAGCGCAAAGAGATGGCTGACAGCTACAACACGGTTTACTCCGACGAATACCGCTCCTACAGCCGCATCCTCAAGCTCCTCCGGCAGCATCAGAAAGCCGGATACCTCCCCGCCTCTTACCGCTCCAAGCTCTCCAAGCTGATGCGCCGCGGTAGCTATATAGAAAGCATGTTCACCAAATTCCGCAGCGGCTACGACCTGTAGCGCGATTGGCTACGGAAATCTGCATTTTTTCTTCCTTGGGTCAGAACAACTTTGCGGCCGGACATGTTAATTAAGTATAGTTAATTAACCGACTGACTAATAACCCTACGCTAACATGGACAAAAAATCTATCAAAGGTACGCAGACTGAAAAGAATCTGCTCAAATCATTTGCCGGCGAATCGCAGGCCCGCGGACGCTATACCATCTTTGCCGAAGTGGCCCGTAACGAAGGCTTCGAGCAGATCGCAGCCATATTTCTTGAAACTGCCGAGCAGGAATATGCTCATGCCAAGTCATTCTTCAGCTTCCTCGACGAGGGCATGCTCGAGATCACGGCGTCATATCCCGCAGGACCTATAGGCGACACCGCCCGAAACCTCAGCGAAGCCGCTGCCGGCGAACACGAGGAGTGGTCCGAAATGTATGAGGAATTTGCCCGTGTGGCACAGGAAGAGGGCTTCACCCGCATAGCCTCCCATTTCCGCCTCGTGGCCAAGGTGGAGCAGGGCCATGAAGCCCGCTACCGCAAGCTCATGGAGCGACTGGCCACCGGCACGGTGTTCCGTTCGGCCGACGGCGAGAGCGAACTGTGGCAGTGCCGTTACTGCGGCTATATACATCAAGGCCCCGCCGCTCCCGCAAAATGCCCTGTATGCGGCCGCGAGCAAGCCTACTTCGAACGCAAACCCAACAATTATTGAATAAAGCCCCTGTCTTGAAGGCGGAGCCGGCCCACCCCCGGCTCCGCTTCACGTTTATTGCTCGCCGAGACAATTCCAAAGCGGCATAAGGTGATCGGTTACTGTCCGGTGGATGTTCGGAAAATCGGGCAAAGTGAGATTCATTCGACGCATGTAATTGTTCCACTGGATATTAAGCTGACGGTCATTGCCAAAATCGTCAGTGAAAAAGTCATTTTCAGCGGTAATCTTCAGACCCCGGTTTTCAAAAGTCGCCCGGATGGCCTGCGCAAGCAGTTCAGTGTCAAAACGGTGCGCTGAAAAGATTCTATACAGATCAAAATAATCCTTCATGCGGCTGTTGAAACGCCCCCGGTCAATCATTGAATGGAATTTTTCGGCTACTACCGTTTCCAGGGAATATACCATGACATTAGGCCGGGGCATATTATCAAGCAGGGTGGGATAATCCTTGAAAACAGGTTTGGGAGTTATCACGTCGCCAAAGCCTATATCCAAGGTGAGCGCCTGACGGTAAGAGCCTATTTTGGCGGTAAGATTGATTCTGACACCCGGATATTTTTTATCGACTGTTATCTCCCCGGCAGTCATGGATTCGGGAATAAATTCAATTCCGTCCTCCGGATACGGTTCGGTTACAATAGCTTTGAATGCGGACAAAATATTCTCCTTGCTGTTGTCAATGTGATAGCCTGAGAAGTCAATATCTAATGTGGGGCGGGGAATGAAATTCTCGTAAGCATAGAGCAACGCTCCGCCTTTGAGGATAAATGATTCACGATAATCGCTTTTTGAAAGTCGATATAAAAGTCTCTCATGCAGATATCTTACGATGAGTTGCTGATACGTTCTGTTATTTCCTTCGGCCAGATTCAGAAGTCGGGCTTTTACGGATTGGGCGCTGCGGGGTTCGGTCATAGCTTTACTTGCAGGATTGAATGAAGGGTGGAATAGACTTTGAGGCGTTTTGCGTAATCGGTCAGGCGGGATAGGTTGCGCTCGGGGCGACGGAGATAGCTGTCTATTATCTCGGTCATCACGTCGATGCCTATCTTGTTGCGGTATTTCACCGCGTCGCAAACCGTACGCTCAAGATCGGTGATCGGCACGGTTATCCCTTGTTCGATAATCTCTGTCCGCCCTATCTCAAGCAATGCTTTTCGCTGATACACGAGTTTTATCTCGGGGAATTGCGGCAAGATGATTTTTCGGCTTCGCTCTATGGCCACATATATGGCGTCGGGAATCTGAGTGGTGAGGTCGTAATGTGACCATGCGGAGTAAAGGCAGAGGATTCCGCCGGGGATAATGGCCTCGATGTCAATGACGTTTCCCGTAAGGGCATCGGGATAGGCATAAAGGCCGTTGCGAAGGCGCATCAGCTCGCCATCGTGTACAGCCGAAAGAATTTCACGATATTCGGAGATGTTGTTTCTGACGGGTCTAACTATGCCGTTTTTGTTCTGAATCATAGACGTAAAGCTAATTTTGTCACAAATGTACTGCTTTTTTCTAAATATGCCGTATGTTTGTGATTTAATTTTTTGTTTGACGGATTGAAATAGTTTGTGTAACTTTGCGCGTATACTTATCATTTAGCATCAGTAATGAAAAAAGACAGGATTCTTGTGACCGGCGGTACCGGTTATATCGGCTCCCACACTGTGGTTGAGCTCCAGAATGCCGGCTATCCGGTGGTGATTATCGATAATCTCTCAAACTCTAACCGCGACGTGCTCGAAGGCATCCGCCGCATCACCGGCATCATGCCTGACTTCGTGGAGGCTGACTGCACCGACATCAATGCTCTCAAGAAGCTCTTTGCCGATTACCCCGACATCCGCGGCATCATCAACTTCGCCGCCAGCAAGGCCGTGGGCGAATCGGTGCAGAAACCTATCCTCTATTACCGCAACAATCTCAACACTCTGCTCAACCTTCTCGACCTCATGGGTCCCAACGGCGTGAAAGGCATCGTGTTCTCCTCGTCATGCACTGTCTACGGCGAGCCCGACGTCAACCCCGTTACCGAGCATAGTCCTATCAAGAAAGCTACCTCGCCTTACGGCAACACCAAGCAGATTTCCGAAGAGATAATCACCGACGTGATCAACTCCGGCGCACCCTTCAAGAGTGTCATTCTGCGCTATTTCAATCCCGTAGGCGCGCATCCGTCGGCCGAGATCGGCGAGCTGCCCAATGGTGTGCCCCAGAACCTCATCCCCTATCTCACCCAGACTGCCATCGGCATCCGCAAGGAGCTCAGCGTGTTTGGCGACGACTACAACACCCCCGACGGCTCATGCATCCGCGACTATATCAACGTGGTTGACCTTGCCAAGGCCCATGTGATTGCCGTAGAGCGCATGCTCAACGACGTTTCGGAGGATAAGATCGAAATATTCAACCTCGGCACGGGCCGCGGCACATCGGTGCTCGAGCTCATCAACACCTTTGAGGAAGCCACCGGCGTGAAGGTGCCCCACAAGATCGTAGGCCGCCGCGAAGGCGACATCGAAAAGGTGTGGGCCGACCCGTCGTATGCCAACAATGTGCTCGGCTGGACCGCCGACTCCACCCTCGCCGACACCATGCGCTCGGCCTGGGCATGGCAGTGCAAGCTCCGCGAACGCGGCATCATGTAATCCGCTCTGTTTCCGGCTCATGCCCCGTCACTGCCTCCGCCTTGCAGCCATGCTGCTCATGATATTCGCCGCTGTGTTCCCCTCGGGAGCACAGCCGCGTTATATTCCGGCGGTTGCGGAAACTGACTCACTGCTCGCCATAGAGCTGCTGACCTGCGCTCCCGGCCGCGAGGTCTATGAACTCGAGGGACATTCGGGGCTGCGCCTCGTCAGCTCGCAGTTTGACGTGGTGGTACACTGGGGCCTGTTCGACTTCAACGCCCCCAACTTCGTTTATCGCTTCTGCAAGGGTGAAACCGACTATAGCATAGGCATTTCGCCCACACGGGCCTTTCTCGCGGAGTATGCCTCGCAGAGCCGGAGCGTCACCGCCCAGCGCCTTAACCTCACTCCGGTGCAGATAATCCGCGCCGTTGACCTGATCAATGACAATCTGCAGCCCGCAAACCGCGTATACCGCTATAATTATGTGCTCGACAACTGCGCCACCCGCCCCCTGGGCATCATCGAGAAGGCCGCAGGCGAGCCGGTGAGGATCGACACCGCATCGGCAGTGTTTGACGCTGACGTTACCTTCCGCAAGGAGATGCGTTATTTCCATGCCAACTACCCCTGGTATCAGTTCGGCATAGACCTGGCTCTTGGCTCCGGCATAGACTATAGGATCAATGTCCGTCAGACAGCCTTCGCCCCCGTGGTGCTTCAGGCTCTCGTCGCTTCGGCCGAGGTCTATTCGCCTCAGGCAGGGGGGTATGTGCCGCTGGTCAGCTCCACCTCGATTCTTGTGGACGGTCCCGCCGAAGGCCCTGTAGCGGGTCCTACGCCCTGGATTCTGTCGCCTATGGCGGCGGGTCTGCTGATATTATTGGTGTCGCTGGTCCTCTGCCTCTTCGATCTGCGCCGCCGCAGGGTGAGCCGCTGGTTCGATGCCCTGCTCTTCGGGCTTTACGGTCTTATGGGGTGCGTGATCACCTTCCTGATAGTCATCTCGGTGCATGAAGCCACCTCGCCCAACATACTGATACTATGGCTCAACCCGCTTCTGCTGCTTGTGCCGGCGCTGATTTGGCTGCGCCGTTGCCGGGTGGCGGTGTTCGCGGTGATGGGCCTGAGCCTTGCCGCCACCCTGACATGCGCCCTATGCCTGCTCGGCGGTGTGCAGGATTATAACTCCTCATTCATGCCCCTGATGGCCGCCTCGGCTATCAGAGCTCTCAACTATTTGGTAATCAATCGCGATGTCGTCAGCAAAATCAGTCATAAAGTCTAAATCAACGTCGGGCGCCGCAAAGTTCTGCTCTGTGGTCACCGCGCTGTTCACCCTGATGAGCCTCAACGCCCAGCAGGTGCAGCTGATGCGCAGCCCCATGGTGGTGGGCATAGTGGTGGAGGGCCTCAGCGAGGACTACCTCACCCTGCTGCGCGACTGTATGCCCGACGGAGGATTCAAACGCCTGATGCGCGACGGGCTTACCATCAGCGACATCCGCTACGGCACCCGCCTCGACCCGCAGGCCGCTGCCGCAGTGCTCCTCACCGGAGCCGCTCCGGGCGTCAACGGCGTGGCCGCGCGCACATATTTCAATCCCGAGACCGGAGTGTCGGCCGCCGCGCTGCTCGACTCCCGCATGCCGGGCAACTTTTCTGACGAGACACTCTCGCCCAAAGGACTTAAGGTGTCGACCCTCTCGGATGAGGTGCGCATCGACACTGACGGTGCCGGCTACGTCTACTCGTTGGCCGCCGATCCCCAGACGGCCATCATCGGAGCCGGTCACGCCGGCAACGGCGCTTTCTGGATCAACGAGCACACGGGCCACTGGGCCTCCTCGGCCTATTACCGCGACATGCCTTCGGCCGTGAGCAACCGCAATTACAGCAACCCCCTCCACGCGCGCCTCGACACCATCCGCTGGGTGCCCTCGATGGCGATGGAAAGCTACCCCCTGCTGTCGAAGGCCGAACGCGCCGAGCGCTTCAGCCACACCTATCCGCAGCGCGACTTCGACCGGTTCCGCCGTCTGCGCTCCACACCTCCCGGCAATACCGAGGTCACTGATCTGGCCCTCGAGCTGATAGCCTCCGCCGGTCTGGGCAAGGACACTGACATGGACATGCTCCAGCTCTCCTACACCCTGACTCCCGAAGGAGCCTCGCGCGCCGAGATCATGGACGCCTACCTGCGCCTTGACCGCGACCTGGCCCGCCTGTTCGCCGCCATTGACCGTCAGGCCGGCTTCGGCCGCTCCGCCATATTCCTTGCCGGAGTGCCCTCGGCAGCCGGCGCCACCGCCGACGATCCCCGATGGAAAACCCCTGCCGGCGAATTTTCCGTGCCAAAGGCCAAATCGCTCTTAGGCATGCACCTGATGACCCTCCACGGCAACGGCGAGTGGCTTCAGGCCTATAACAACCGCCAGTTCTGGCTCAACCGCAAACTCATAACCGACCGCGGCCTTGACCTCGCCACATTCCGTGCCGAATGTGCCGACTTCCTGGCCCGGATGGCCGGCATAGTCAACGTCTACACCATTGACGACATCATAGCCGCGCGGGCAGGGGAGGACCCCGCCGCCCTCAAGCGCAACACCCCGGTGGAGCACTGCGGCGACATTTTCATAGAGGTAAACCCCGGCTGGTCAATCACTGAGGAGACCCACACCAAGCAGAGCAAACAGCGGCGCACCGTAGAGCGCGCCGACGCCTCGCGCTTCCCCGCCTTCATCCTCGCTCCCGGCCTCCAGGGGCGCCGCATAGATTATCCCGTCGACGCCCGCTCGATAGCTCCCGCCGTGGCCCGCGTGATCCGTATCCGCGCGCCCAGCGCCGCCTCCACTCCCGCCTTCCCGGTGGAGTGACCATCAGCCCGTTACATCCCGATTTTCCCTCACTCATTTCCATTATACGAAAATGAACTATACCCCGTTATTCTTAGCCATGGGTCTGCCCGCACCGTATGCCTCGGCGCAGACCGACGCCAAAGCCTTGCGGCCCAACGTGATCTTCATCATGTGTGACGACATGGGCTACGGCGACCTCGGCTGCTACGGCCAGCCATACATCTCCACTCCGCGCATCGACTCGATGGCCCGGAGCGGTGTCCGCTTCACTCAGGCCTACGCCGGCAGTCCCGTCAGCGCCCCTTCGCGGGCTTCGCTGATGACCGGACAGCACACCGGCCACGGCGAGGTGCGCGGCAATAAGGAGTACTGGCCCGGCACCCCCATGGTGCGCTACGGGGTTAATGAGGATTATTCGCTTGTAGGCCAGCATCCTTACGATCCCGGGCATGTCATACTGCCCGAGATCATGAAGGACCTCGGCTATACCATCGGCATGTTCGGCAAATGGGCCGGAGGCTATGAAGGCTCCGTCTCGGTGCCCGAGACGCGCGGAATCGACGAGTTTTATGGCTATATATGCCAGTTCCAGGCTCATCTCTACTATCCTAACTTCCTCAACCGCTATAGCCCCTCGCGTGGCGACACGGCCACCGTGCGCATAGTCCTTGACGAGAATATCGACTACCCGATGTTCGGCCCTGACTATAAGAAACGCAGAGCCTATTCGGCCGACCTCATCCACCGCGAGGCCATGCGCTGGATCGACGCACAGAGTGCTGACCGCCCCTTCTTCGGGCTGCTCACCTACACTCTGCCCCACGCCGAGCTGGCGCAGCCTGACGATAGCCTTCTCGAGGGCTACCGCCGCAAATTCACCGAGGATTTCGAGTGGCCGGGTCAGGAGGACTCACGCTACAACGCCGTGACCCACACCCACGCCCAGTTCGCGGCCATGATAACGAGGCTCGACGGCTATGTGGGCGAGATTCTCGACCTGCTCGACAGCAAGGGGTTGAGCGATAATACGATAGTGGTGTTTACGAGCGATAACGGTCCCCACGAGGAGGGTGGTGCCGACCCTACCTTCTTCGGACGCGACGGCAAGCTGCGCGGTCTCAAGCGTCAGGTCCACGAGGGAGGCATCCGTGTGCCTTTCATAGTGCGCTGGCCCGGCCATCTGGCCGCCGGCACCGAGTGTGATCTGCCGATAGCCTTCTACGACGTTATGCCTACGCTTGCCTCGCTGGCCGGCGAGGATAATGTCCCCGCACGTTACGGCCGCAAGGATGCCCCGTTTGACTATTTCGACGGCATCTCCTTCGCCCCCGCGCTCTTGGGCAGCGGCGAGCAGCCCCGCCACGATTTCCTATACTGGGAATTTGCCGAGACTGATCAGATAGGTGTGCGCCAAGGTCCCTGGAAACTGATTGTAAAGCACGGAACCCCTGAACTTTACAATCTTGACGACGACATCCGCGAGGACCATGATCTGGCATCCGCTTACCCCTCGATAGTCAACTCGCTAATCGACGTCGTCTACCGCCAGCACGTGCCCAATCCCGCCTTCCGCGTCACTCTACCCGAAAAACTGACCGAAAAGTAACCTGAGGCTAACCTAATTTAAGCCTTTTTCGTAAGGCTATTCGTCAGATTTTCACTATCTTTGCACTTGATTTCAGAAACAGGACAAAAAGTTCTCCGAATAATTCGATAAAATATTAAACTTCAGATAGATACATGTCATTCAACTCTTTTTTAAGCAAACTGTTCGGCAACAAGTCGACCCGCGACTTGAAAGAGATTCAGCCCATAATCAACAAAATCAAGGCCATAGAGCCCGAGCTGAAGAACCTTTCCGCCGATGAGCTTCGCCGGCGCATCCAGGCCGTGCGCGACGATATCGCCGCCGCAACCGCCGCCGATGAGAAGCGCGTGGCCGAGATCCGCGCCGAAGTCGAAACCATCCATGTCGACAAACGCCAGCCCCTCTGGGACGAACTCGATAAATGCGAGAAGCACATCCTCGACACCATAGAGGACAAACTCAACGAACACCTTCCCGTGGTGTTCGCCACCCTGCGCGAGACCGCGGCCCGCTTCGCCGCCAATCCCGAAGTGGTGGTGACCGCCACTGACCTTGACCGCGAGCTCGCCGCTCAGGGCAAGGATTTCATCACCATTGACGGCGACAAGGCCATCTACCGCAACCACTGGATGGCCGGCGGCAACGAGGTGACCTGGGATATGGTCCACTACGACGTGCAGCTCATAGGCGGCGTTGTCCTCCACCAGGGCAAGATCGCCGAGATGGCCACCGGCGAGGGCAAGACCCTTGTGGCCACCCTTCCCGTGTTCCTCCGCTCGCTCTCGCGCCGCGGAGTCCATGTGGTGACCGTCAACGATTACCTCTCCAAGCGTGACTCCGAATGGATGGGCCCGCTTTACATGTTCCACGGCTCTACGGTTGACTGCATAGACAAGCACGACCCCAACACCCCCGAGCGACGCGCCGCCTACAACTGCGACATCACCTTCGGCACCAACAACGAATTCGGTTTCGACTACCTCCGCGACAACATGGCCATGACCCCCGGCGACATGGTGCAGCGCAAGCACTACTATGCCATTGTCGACGAGGTTGACTCGGTGCTTATTGACGATGCCCGTACGCCTCTTATCATCTCGGGTCCCGTGCCCAAAGGCGAGGACCAGCTCTTTGACCAGTTCAAGCCCAACGTGGAGAAGGTGGTCAACGCCCAGCGCAAGCTCGTCAACCAGATTCTCGCCGAGGCCAAGACAAAGCTCGCCTCAAGCAATAAGGACGAGGTGAAGGAGGGCGCCCTGCTGCTGTTCCGCGCCTACAAGGGCCTGCCCAAACACAGCCCCCTCATCCGCTTCCTCAGCCAGGAAGGCATGAAGAACATACTCCTCCAGACCGAGGCCTACTATCTCCAGGACAATGCCCGCGAGATGCCCAAGGCCACCGATCCCCTCTACTTTGTCATCGACGAGAAAAACCGCTCCGTAGAGCTCACTGACAAAGGTATCGACGAACTCACCGGCAACTCCGCCGACCCCCAGTTCTTCGTGCTCCCCGACATAGCCTCGCAGCTCTCCGAAGCCGAGCATATCCAGGATCTGATGGAGCGCAGCCGCGTCAAGGACGAGCTCATGCAGAACTATGCCGTAAAGGCCGAGCGTGTCCACACCGTCACCCAGCTCCTCAAGGCCTACACCCTCTTTGACAAGGATGTGGAATATGTGATTGATGACAACAAGATCAAGATCGTCGACGAGCAGACCGGCCGTATCATGGAGGGCCGCCGTTATTCCGACGGTCTCCACCAGGCCATCGAGGCCAAGGAGGGCGTGAAGGTAGAGGCCGCCACCCAGACCTTCGCCACCATCACTCTCCAGAACTACTTCCGCATGTATCACCGCCTGGCCGGTATGACCGGTACGGCCGAGACCGAAGCCGGCGAGTTCTGGGACATCTATAAGCTCGACGTGGTCACCATCCCCACCAACCGCCCCGTGGCGCGCCACGACATGAAGGACCGCGTCTATAAGACCAAAAAGGAGAAGTACACCGCCGTGATCGAAGAGATCCAGCGCCTCAACGAGCAGGGCCGTCCCGTGCTCGTGGGTACCACCTCGGTGGAGATCTCCGAGCTCCTTTCGCGTATGCTCCAGATGCGCGGCATCAAGCACAATGTGCTCAACGCCAAGCTCCACCAGAAAGAGGCCGAGATCGTGGCCCTCGCCGGTAAGAAGGGCACCGTGACCATAGCCACCAACATGGCCGGCCGCGGTACCGACATCAAGCTCCCTGACGAGGTGAAGGCCGCCGGCGGTCTGGCCATCATAGGCACCGAGCGCCACGAGTCGCGCCGCGTTGACCGTCAGCTCCGAGGCCGTGCCGGCCGTCAGGGCGACCCGGGTTCGTCGGTGTTCTACGTGTCGTTCGAGGACCAGCTCATGCGCCTCTTCGTCACTGACCGTGTGATGAAGATGCTTGACCGTTTCGGCCTCAAGGAGGGCGAGATGATAGAGTCAGGCATGATCAACAAGTCAATCGAGAACGCCCAGAAGCGCGTCGAGGAAAACAACTTCGGCATCCGTAAGCGCCTGCTCGAGTATGACGACGTGATGAACAAACAGCGCTCATATATCTACGCGCGCCGCCAGCATGCCCTGCTCGGCGAACGTATAGGCGTGGACATCAACAATATATTCTATGACGTGATCGAGAACCTCATCGAGAACTACGAGATGCCCGAGCTCTATGACGAACTCGCCATGGAGGTGCTCAGGATCATGGCCATCGAGATGCCCTTCACCGCCAAGGAGTATGCCGACAAATCGAAGGAGGATGCAATAGCCGAGCTCCACGAGGCAGCCATGGACGGCTTCTACCGCAAGGGCGCCATGATAGCCGCCGTGGCCGAGCCCGTGATCAAGAAATGGGCCGAGGAGCGAGGCACCGAAGGCCGCATCGTGGTGCCGATCACTGACGGCAAGCGCAACTATTACCTGCGCGTCGACCTCAAGGAAGCCTACGATTCAGGCTGTCTCTCCATAGTCAAGGAGTGGCACAAGGCCATCCTCCTGGTGACCATCGACGAACTCTGGAAGGAACACCTCCGCGAGCTCGACCAGCTGCGCCAGTCGGTTCAGAACGCCTCCTACGAACAGAAGGATCCCCTCGTTATATATAAGGTGGAATCGTTCCACCTCTTCGAGAAGATGCTCAACACGCTTAACGTCAAAGTGGTGTCGGCTCTGATGCGCGGCCGTATCCCTGTGGGTCCGTCGCAGGCCGAGCAGCAGCCCGGCGGACAGACCCAGCAGGCTCCCGCTCAGCCCGAAGTGCAGCGCGCCATGCCCGAGAGCGCCACTCCCCGCCAGCAGTATCAGACCTCGCGCGAAGCTCTCCCCGGCGAAGGTCTCCCCGGCGAAGCCGAGAACCGCGCGGCGGCCGGTGCGCGCCAGGGCGAGCAGCAGAAAAAGATGCCTACTGTCAACACCACTCCCAAGGTGGGCCGCAACGACCCCTGTCCATGCGGCAGCGGCAAGAAGTTCAAGAACTGCCACGGCAAGAACCTCTAACTCTCTGATATTAATGGGGGAGAGCGGCCTATGACCTCTCTCCCCCTTTGTAAAATACTTAATTAACCACCTCTCATTACCTCACAAGTTTTACTTATGTCAAAAAATAAGTATATCCTCTACGGCGGTATCGCCCTGATACTCCTGCTTATAGCGGGCATCTGCGTTACTGTGTTCAAGGTAGCCGACCTTCGCAAGGAGGTCACCGACGCACAGGCCGCCAACGAACAGCTCCAGCTCACCAACGAGCAGCTGCAGCTCACCAACGAGTTCGCTCAGATCGACGCCATGTACAAGCAGCAGGAAAATGACGCCATCAAGATTGAGAACGACACCATCCGCGCAAAGTACGACGCTTCGAAGCAGCGCATCGAGGAGCTTATCAAGCAGCTCGAACAGGAGAAATCGAAAAACCGCGAGCAGATCAAGAAGCTCCAGGCTGAAATCGAGCTTCTGCGCGGCCTCTGCCGCAGCTACCTCGCCGAAATAGACTCGCTGCGCAAGGAGAACACCCAGCTCGTGGCTGACAATCAGAACCTCACCGGCCAGGTGGCCTCGCTCAACCAGCAGAACCAGAATCTTTCGTCGAGTGTGCAGCAGCTCACCGAGATAAAGACCCTCGCCGAGAAGCTCAATGTCACCGGCATCTCGCTTACGGCCCTCAACAAGAAGGGCAAGAACGAGAAGCATATCACCAAGGCCCGCCAGCTGCTGACCACCTTCACCATTGCCCCCAACCACACCACTCCTCCGGGCCGCCGCAACCTCTATATCCGCATTTCGGGTCCCGACGGATTCCTCGGCGGAGCCGGCTCCTTCAGCCACGACGGCACATCGCTGCAGTACACCGCCAAGAAAGTCATCGAGTACGAAGGCCAGGAGATGCCCGGAGTGCAGATCTACTGGGACGTGACCTCGACCCTCAATCCCGGCGACTACATGGTGGAGATTTTCGATGACAGCTTCCGCCTGGGCAGTTTCCGCACCACCTTCAAGAAGTGATGATGCTGCAGCACATTTTAGATTCGATCAACTCCGTAGAAGTCAACACTATAGGCTCTATCTACAAGCTGCTGCTCAGCCTCCTGCTGGGCAGCTGCGTAGGTATGGAGCGCAAGCGCAAGGGCCAGATAGCCGGCCTGCGTACCTTTGCGCTCATATCCATGGGCGCCACCCTGGCCATGATCATCTCCATCTATGTGCCGCAGGAATACCTCGGCCTGAAGAACGGTGACCCGGGCCGAATAGCCGCGCAGGTGATCACCGGCATAGGTTTCCTCGGCGCCGGCGCCATAATCCAGGGCAAGGGCTCGGTGCGCGGCCTCACCACGGCCGCCGGTATCTGGATGGTGGCCACCATAGGTCTGGCCGTAGGCGTGGGCCTCTATATTGTGGCCTTTATCTCTACTGTGTTGATAATCATCATACTGACTGTGCTTGAGTATATCGACATCAAGATCCATTTCGGCGGTGAGTCACGAATAATCCGATTGCTGATTCCGGCTGTGGTAACCGACATCGACGGCTACCGTCGTTGCCTGCGCAGCCATAACGTGAAGCTGATCAACGTCTATGTGGAGTATGACTACGCCAACTCACAGACGCGCCTCAACCTCGTCACCATAGCCCGCGAGCACACAGACTTCATATCCCTCTTCGAGGACCTGCGCAAACTCCAGCCCACGTCGGCTATTTCTCTTGCCAACACCGTGACTATCTGACCGATAACCATCACCACTGATCTATGACGCTCTCAACCATAATACTCTCGGCCGCCCCCGGTGAACTCAACGTTGAAGGCCTGATTTCCGACCTCGCCTTCATACTGATTCTCGGGGCCGTCACCACTATATTCTTCAAATGGATAAAGCAGCCCGTGGTGCTCGGCTACATTGTGGCCGGTTTCCTGGCGAGTCCCAATTTCGAGTATCTCCCCTCGGTGACCACCGAGAGTAACATCGAATTCTGGGCTCAGATCGGTATCATCATCCTGCTCTTCTCGCTCGGTCTGGAGTTCAGCTTCAAGAAGCTGCTCAACGCCGGCGGATCGGCCGTGGTCACGGCGCTGATAATCGTGGCGGGCATGATGTGCGCGGGCTTTGCCATAGGCCATCTGCAGGGCTTCTCTAAAATCAACTGTCTGTTTCTCGGCGGTATGCTTTCCATGTCGTCGACCACCATTATTATAAAGGCGTTCAACGACCTTGGCATCAGCCACAAGAAATTTGCCTCGCAGGTGTTTGCGGTGCTGATAGTCGAGGACCTGTTTGCGGTGCTGATGATGGTGATACTGTCATCAGTCGCCATCAACAACAGTGTGCAGGGCAGCGAGCTGCTGATGAGCGTGAGCAAGTTGCTGTTCTTCCTGATAATGTGGTTTGCCGTGGGGGTGTTCGTGCTCCCCACGCTGCTCAATTCAGTGCGCCGCTTCCTTAACGATGAGTCGCTGCTGATAGTGTCGGTAGGCCTCTGTCTGGGCATGGCTGTGTTCTCGGTCTACTGCGGCTTCTCGCTGGCTCTCGGCGCTTTTGTCATGGGTTCGATTCTTGCCGGCACGAGCTTTGCCGAACGCATCGAGCATGTGGTGCTTCCGGTCAAGGACCTGTTCGGCTCGGTGTTTTTCATCTCCGTGGGCATGATGGTCAACCCGCAGATCATCGTGGAATATTCCGGCCCGATTCTTCTGATTTCGGCCGTGGTGGTGGCAGGCATGATAGTGTTCGGCACCTTCGGCATGCTCGTCACCGGACAGACGCTCAAGGTGGCCATGGAGTCAGGCTTCTCGCTGACTCAGATCGGTGAGTTCGCCTTCATCATCGCCACTCTCGGCATGCAACTCGGAGTGCTCGATCCGTCGATCTACCCCATTGTGGTGGCCGTGTCGGTGCTCACCACCTTCACCACACCTTATTTCATACGCATGGCCGATCCGGCCTACCGCTTTGTGGAGCGCCATCTGCCGGCCCGGCTCCACTTTCTCATCGAGCGCTATTCGAAGAATGCCGGCGAGCAGTCAGCCGCGGGCCGTGTGTGGCGCGCTGTGCTCAAGCGGTATATATGGCGCATACTTCTTTACGCCACGGTGCTCATAGCCTTCTGCCTCATCTCTATCCAGTGGCTCGTGCCCACGATGATACGCATAATGCCCGACTACGGACGCCTGGTGGCCCTGCTCATCACGCTTGCCGTCATGGCGCCTTTCCTGCTTGCGCTTTCCTATCCCTCGTCGCGCAAGGCCGAGCGGGAGATTCTGCTCAAGGCCAACGCCCGCTTCGATGTGCCGCTGGTGGTGATGACCTTCTTCCGCATGATGCTCACCTTAGGCTTCATCACCTATATTCTGTCGGCCGTATATTATATGCGTATGGGTCTCTACGTGGGCCTGGCCATCTTCATCTTCCTTCTGCTTGTGCTCTCCAAGCGCGTGGGCAAGCGGATGCGCGCTATCGAGGACAAGTTTGTCAACAACCTCAACGAGCGCGAACTGCGCCGTTCGGGAGCTAACAATAACCTCATCTCCGACCTCCATCTGGCTTTCATGACCGTAGGCTACTCCTGTCCGTTCGTGGGCATGAAGCTCAAGGATTCCGACCTGCGCTCGCGCTACGGCGTCAGCGTGGCCTCCATCCAGCGCGGCTCGCAGCTGATCCCCGTGCCTTCGGGCAACAGGCGTGTGTTCCCCGGCGACATTCTCTCGTTCATAGGCACCGAGGAGGCTATTCAGGAGCTGATACCGCTCGTGGAGTCGAACCCCGACCCGTCGGCCACGGAATCGGGTCTCAAGGCTTCGGACATGAAGCTGACCTCGATACGTCTCACCGAATCCTCGCCGCTCATAGGCAAGACTGTGGCTGACAGCGGTCTGTCATCGGTCTATTCATCACTTTTAGTGTCGATAATGCGCGGCAAGGACTATATCAAGCCCGAAGCCAGCTCGGCTTTCGAGCGGGGCGACGTGCTCTGGCTCGTAGGCGATCCCAAAATACTTTCTTCCCTTAGTTAACTTTCTAACTTTTAGTAATTTTATATGCAGGAAAAGATTATCATTCTTGATTTCGGCTCGCAGACCACCCAGCTCATAGGGCGTCGTGTGCGCGAACTCAACATGTACTGCGAAATCGTGCCCTACAACAAGTTTCCGGCCGATGACCCCTCGGTGATCGGCGTAATACTGTCGGGCTCCCCCTTCTCGGTCTACGACGAGAAGGCGTTTCGCATCAATGTCGACGAGATCGCGGAGCGGTATCCCGTGCTCGGCATCTGCTACGGCGCCCAGCTGATGGCCTATCAGGCCGGCGGTTCCGTGGAGCCTGCCGACACCCGCGAGTACGGCCGTGCGAACCTCACAGCCGTCGATGCCGCCAACCCGCTGCTGAAGGATATCCCCGCCGGCAGCCAGGTGTGGATGAGCCACGGCGACACCATCACCACTCTTCCCGACTCGTTCCGTATCATAGCCTCCACGGCCGAGGTGCCCGTAGCCGCATATCAGGTGGAGGGTCAGCGCCGCTGGGGCGTTCAGTTCCACCCCGAGGTCTACCACTCGGAGTGCGGCATGCAGCTGCTCCGCAATTTCGTGGTCGACATCTGCGGCGGTCACCAGGACTGGAGTGCTGCCTCGTTCATCGAATCGACTGTGGCTCAGCTTAAAGAGCAGCTCGGCGACGACAAGGTGGTGCTCGGCCTTAGCGGCGGCGTTGACTCGTCAGTGGCCGCCGTGCTCCTCAACAAGGCCATCGGCGACAACCTCACCTGTATATTCGTTGATCACGGCATGCTGCGCAAAAACGAGTTCGCCGACGTGCTCCGTGATTACGAATGTCTGGGACTCAATGTGATAGGCGTGGATGCCTCGGAGGAATTCTTCGCCAACCTCGCCGGCGTCACCGAGCCCGAGCGCAAGCGCAAGATCATCGGCAAGGGCTTCATCGATGTGTTTGACCGTGAGGCACATAAGATTTCCGACGTGAAATGGCTCGGCCAGGGTACCATCTACCCTGACTGCATAGAGTCGCTCTCCATCACCGGCACCACCATCAAGAGCCACCACAACGTGGGCGGCCTCCCCGAAAAGATGAACCTCAAGCTCTGCGAACCTCTGCGCCTGCTGTTCAAGGACGAAGTGCGCGCCGTGGGCCGTGAGCTCGGCATGCCCGAACATCTCATCACCCGCCATCCCTTCCCCGGCCCCGGTCTCGCCGTCCGTATCCTCGGCGACATCACCCCCGAGAAGGTGCGCATACTTCAGGAAGCTGACCATATCTTCATCCAGGGTCTGCGCGACTGGGGCCTCTATGATCAGGTATGGCAGGCCGGAGTCATCCTCCTGCCCGTGCAGAGCGTAGGCGTGATGGGCGACGAGCGCACCTACGAGCGCGCCGTGGCTCTACGTGCCGTCACCTCCACCGACGCCATGACAGCCGACTGGGCCCGCTTGCCCTACGACTTCCTGGCCGACGTCTCCAACAAGATCATCCGCCAGGTCCGCGGCGTCAACCGCGTGACCTACGACATCTCCTCCAAGCCACCGGCCACCATCGAGTGGGAATAACCGATATTGCAGAGCCGACGTGGAATTCTCCCGCGCACGGCTCTGCTTTTTTATGGGTAAAACGTTGGAATATCAAATAAATAAGCTAACTTTGCAGTCGATTATCACTCGATGTCAGAAGGCATCGGGGATGTTTTACGTGATAATATATTAATAATCAATGATAAAGATTACATTTCCCGACAACTCGGTTAAAGAGTTTGAAAGCGGAGTGACTCCGCTCCAGGTGGCTGAAAGCATCAGCCCGCGGCTGGCTCAGGATGTGCTCGCCGCTTCTGTCAACGATCAGGAGTGGGATCTCACCCGTCCGATTGTGGAGGACGCAGCTGTAAAGCTGTTTAAGTGGGACGATCCCGAAGGCAAACATGCTTTCTGGCACAGCTCGGCCCACCTTCTCGCCGAAGCCCTTCAGGAGCTTTATCCCGGCGTGAAATTCGGCATCGGTCCGGCCATCGAAAACGGTTTCTACTATGATATCGATCCCGGCGAACACACTCTCACCGCTGCCGATTTCCCCAAAATCGAAAAGAAAATGCTGGAACTCGCCCGCGAGAAGCAGCCTATAGTCCGCGCCGATATCTCGAAGGACGACGCCCTGAAGATGTTCGGCGACCGCGGCGAGGAGTATAAGTGCGAGCTTATCTCCGAACTCGAGGACGGCCATATAACCACCTATACCCAGGGCTCGTTTACCGACCTCTGCCGTGGCCCGCATATCCCCACCACAGCCCCCATCAAGGCCGTGAAGATTCTCTCGCTTGCCGGCGCTTACTGGCGCGGCGACGAGAAGCGCAACCAGCTTGTGCGCGTCTACGGCATCACCTTCCCCAAGCAGAAGATGCTCGACGAGTATCTCGCACTGCTCGAGGAGGCCAAGAAGCGTGACCACCGCAAGCTTGGCAAGGAGATGGAGCTCTTTGCTTTCTCGCAGAACGTCGGCGCCGGTCTGCCTCTGTGGCTGCCCAAAGGCACCGCGCTGCGTGACCGCCTCGAGCAGTTCCTCCGTAAAATCCAGAAGCAGTATGGCTATCTGCAGGTGATCACTCCCCACATCGGCAACAAGAACCTCTATGTGACCTCAGGCCACTATGCAAAGTACGGCAAGGACTCGTTCCAGCCCATCCACACTCCCGAAGAGGGTGAGGAATACCTGCTCAAGCCGATGAACTGCCCCCACCACTGCGAGATATTCAAGGCCTTCCCCCGCAGCTACCGCGAACTGCCTCTGCGCCTGGCCGAATTCGGCACCGTGTACCGCTACGAGCAGTCAGGCGAGCTCCACGGCCTGACCCGTGTGCGCGGCTTTACGCAGGACGATGCCCACATTTTCTGCGCTCCCGACCAGATCAAGGAAGAGTTCCTCAAGGTGATGGACATCATCTTCTACATCTTCAAGGCTCTGAAATTTGATAACTTCGAAGCCCAGATATCGCTGCGCGACCCCAATAACAAACAGAAATACATAGGCTCTGACGAGAATTGGGCCCTTGCCGAGCAGGCCATCATCGAAGCCTGCGAGGAGAAAGGCCTCAAAGCCCGCAAGGAGCTCGGCGAAGCCGCTTTCTACGGCCCCAAACTCGACTTCATGGTCAAGGACGCCATAGGGCGCCGCTGGCAGCTCGGCACCATCCAGGTTGACTACAACCTGCCCGAGCGCTTCCAGCTCGAATATACCGGTGCCGACAACCAGAAGCACCGTCCGGTGATGATCCACCGCGCCCCCTTCGGCTCGATGGAACGCTTCGTGGCTGTGCTGCTCGAGCACACCGCCGGCCGCTTCCCCCTGTGGCTCACCCCCGATCAGGCCATCATCCTGCCTATCTCCGAGAAGTATAATGACTACGCCTACCAGGTGGCCAAACAGCTCGAAGCCGCCGACGTGCGCGTGACCGTCGATGACCGCAACGAGAAAATAGGCAAGAAAATTCGCGATAACGAGCTTCGCCGCATCCCCTACATGCTTGTGGTAGGTGAAAAAGAAGCCGAAAATGGTGAAATTTCTGTAAGAAAACAGGGCGAAGGTGATAAAGGTACGATGAAAATTGCTACCTTTGCACAGAATTTGGCTAAAGAAGTCGAAGAAATGATTAATCAATAACCCCACTGAATGGAGAAAAAACCCTTTGTACCCGGGCCGAGGCCCAACAACAATGCCCCGCAACGACGCGGCCAGCAGTCGCAAAAAGACCAATACGCTGTCAACGAGCGCATCCGTGCGCGTGAAGTCCGTTTAGTGGGCGATAACGTGGAGGCGGGAATCTACCCCATTCAGCAGGCACTGAAAATTGCTGACGAACAGGGGCTTGACCTGATCGAGATATCGCCTAACGCCAATCCTCCGGTGTGCAAGGTGCTCGATTACCAGAAGTTCCTCTATCAGCAGAAAAAGCACCAGAAGGAGCAGAAGGCCAAAGCTACGAAGGTGGTGGTCAAGGAGATCCGGTTCGGACCCCAGACCGATGACCACGACTATAACTTCAAGCTCAAGCATGCCATAGGCTTCCTGCAGGAGGGCGCCAAGGTGAAAGCCTACGTGTTTTTCCGCGGCCGGTCGATCCTGTTCAAGGAGCAGGGTGAGGTGCTTCTCCTTCGCTTTGCCAATGACCTTGAGGAATACGGCAAAGTAGAGCAGATGCCCGTGCTCGAAGGCAAGCGAATGATTATCATGATTTCGCCCAAAAAGAAATAAACGATCTTTACAGATATAACTCGAATTAATATTTTTAAAAGTAAACCAAATGCCTAAGATTAAGACTAATTCCGGTGCCAAAAAGAGGTTCGCCCTTACCGGATCAGGAAAGATCAAGAGAAAACATGCTTTCAAAAGCCACATCCTTACCAAAAAGACAAAAAAGCAGAAGCGTAATCTCACTCACTTCGGCCTTATTGCCAAGGTGGATGAAAACAGCGTAAAATCGCTCCTCGGCCTTAAGTAATCACGCAGGCTCGTTTTCAATCGGATCTCACATTTAATTCGTGATTTTATATTTTCTATTTTACTAACCGAATGTTTAGCACTCAAGAGCATTAGCCGCTAACTTTCAAAAAACATCTTCAAAATGCCAAGATCAGTAAATCATGTAGCTTCAAGAGCTCGCAGAAAGAAAATCTTAAAACTTACCCGTGGTTACTTCGGTTGCCGTCGTAACGTGTGGACCGTTGCCAAGAATACTTGGGAAAAAGGTCTTACCTATGCTTACCGCGACCGCAAAGATAAAAAGCGCAACTTCCGCGCACTGTGGATCCAGCGTATCAACGCCGCTGCCCGTCTCGAGGATCTCTCTTACTCCAAACTCATGGGCCTCATCCACAAGTCAGGCATCGAGATCAACCGCAAGGTTCTCGCCGATCTCGCCCTCAACAATCCCGCCGCTTTCAAGGCTATCGTTGACAAGGTGAAGAACGCCTAAGCCTAACCACTGAAATCTCATAACGGCGCGCATCCCTTCAGGGGGTGCGCGCTAATTTTTCACCCGCCGAAAAGTAAAAATAGAGAAATGGAGAAAAGTTTGGGCTGATAGCGCTCTGATTATCGGTGAATTACTAATTGCTAATTTCGCATTGCTAATTGAAAGAAGGCTATGGCTGAGGCGGCGGCTACGTTGAGTGAGTCGACGCCGTGGCGCATGGGGATTTTGACGGTGTAGTCGGCCGAGAGAATTGTGGAGTCGGCGAGGCCGTCGCCTTCGGTACCCATGATTACGGCAAGGCGGGGTTCGGCGGCGAGACGCGGTGAATCGATGGCTATAGAGTCGTGGCGCAGGGCCATGGCTACGGTCTTGAAGCCATAGTCGCGGAGCGAGTCCGCGGAGCCTTCGAGCCATGTCCAGGGGATGAGAAAAACCGAGCCCATCGACACTCTCACCGAGCGGCGGTTCAAGGGGTCGCATGACGTGGGTGTGAGCAGCACGGCATCCATGCCCAGGGCCGCGGCCGAGCGGAAGATGGCGCCGATGTTGGTGGTGTCGACCACGCCGTCGATCACCACTATGCGGCGCGCATCGCCTGCCACCTCGCTGACAGGGCGGGGCAGGGGACGGCGCATGGCGCAGAGCACACCGCGCGTCAGCGTGTAGCCTGTCATGGAGGCGAGCAGTTCACGCGGGGCGGTGTAGACAGGAATGTCGGGACAGCGGACAATGATGTCGGCGGCATCGCCCGTTATATGCCGCCGTTCACACAGCAGCGAGAGGGGAGTGTAGCCCGCATCGAGGGCCACGCGTATCACCTTGGGGCTTTCGGCTATGAACACAGCCTCGTCGGGGTGCAGACGGTTGCGCAACTGAGCCTCGGTGAGGCGGCAGTAGGGCGCCAGTTCCGGCGCCAGCGGGTCGGTGATATCGATGATGCTCATAGGTAAATGCGGGTTATTGTCGTTGCAAAAATAGTGAAATTTTTGTAATTTTGCAGTAGTATGAGATTCCCGCTGCGACAGCGAGAATGTTTTTAAGGTAAAAAATCATGAGTAAAGTTGCTTCATTATCACTTACGAAACCGCGTGTAGTCGGTTTTTTGTGGCAACATCTGCTGCTTTTGCTTTCACTTTATGTAATGACCCTCGGCGTGGCGCTCTGCGTCCGCTCGAATATGGGCAGCAGTGTCATCTCGTCGCTGCCGATGTCGATGTCGCTCGCCGGAGCTGACGGAATCGTACCTGCCTTCTCCATAGGCAGCTATACCAATATGATGAACATGCTCCTGGTGGTGCTCCAGATACTGGTGCTGCGCCGGCGGTTCGAGCCTCTGCAGCTGTTTCAGCTGCTGATAGGATTTGTGTTCGGGGCGCTGATCGACCTGAACATGTGGCTTACCTCGGCCTTTGACTATGCGCCGCTCGCCAATCAGATCACGGCACAGTTTATGGGCTGCACGGTGATGGGCTTCGGCATAGCCATGGAGGTGCGCTGCGGCTCGGTGACTATGCCGGGCGAGGGTATCACCGTGGCGCTAAGCCGCGTGAGCGGGATGCCGTTTCCGAAGATGAAGATCATAGTCGACACGTCGCTGGTGGTGCTCGCCGTGGCCTCGTGCTACATATTCTGGGGCGCATGGCAGTGGAACATCATAGGCCCCGGCACACTGTTTGCCATGATCTATGTTGGCGCGCTGGTAAAATTCTGCGGGCGCCGTATGGAGTGGTTTGACCGGCTGCTCAACTACCGTCCGGGCTTCCGCCGCTATATCTTCGGCTTGGCCCGCTACATGTTTCGCCGCAAGTAAGCTAATCCTCGGCGGGATAGAGATCGCGGTTGCGCTCCACGCGCTCGTGGCGGAAGTCGCGCCACTGGCGCTTCCACTTGCGGCGGGCGTTGATATGGTCGATACCGAACATCTGCTTCAGGCGCGAAAGCACTGCCTGGCCGAAGTTGATCTTCGTGACGCGGCGGCCGGCCAGACGGTGGTCGGGGGTGAAGTCGAGGCGCGTAGAGGTATGGTCGATACCGTTTACGCGGTCAACGAGCGCCAGGGTCGACGGCTGAAGTTCAGGCGCATCGGCCGGCTCGAATATATCCATGTCGAAGCCTTCGGCTCCCTTACGCTCCCATGAGCGGGCCTCCTTCTCGGTGATAAGTTCCTTTTCGAGCATATATACTTCGCCGTAAGTGGTGACGTAGATGCGCCGGTCAGGGCGGTTGAACATAAACATCTCCATGCCTCGTCCGTTTGACTCGATGTTGAACGAGTAGCCCGTAAGGTCCAGCGGGGTTACTTCACGGCCTATGACGTCGCGGTAATTGAGCCTCACGCGAAACTGCTCGAAGTCCATATAGTCGCGGAAAAAAATGCCGAGGTCGGGCACCCAGCGGCGGCTCGAGCTGTCGGCCAGCACGTTGACGTCTACCGTCACGCGATCGCCCGAGCGGAGCCATGACTCCGTGGGGCTGTACTTTCCGCGGATGGTGTCGACGGCCGATTCAACCTTCAGCAGGCTCTGCGGAAGCTTTGACGGCGGGGCTATTCCCACCCAGTCGGCCCAGGAGAAATGATAGTTGCAGCGGTCACTGACGCTGTCGAGCCCGCGGTCGTTGGTGAAGCGGTAATATGATTTCGAGGCGAGTACGCGCGGTGTGCGCCAGCCTTTGAACTTACGCTTCGGCTCCTGCGGTATCATGTAGTCGACCATCTTTTCGCGAAACAGCGTCACGGTGTCAGTGTAGGATGCGAGCGAGGAATACTCGCGGACGTAGGCCATGATGTGGAGCACTTTCTGCTGACGGCTCTCCAGCACCACCTCGGGTAATACCCTCGGCTGTTCGCGCATGAAGAGGGTGTCGCCGCCGGACGGCCCTGCGGTCAGCTCACGGTAGCCCATATAGCGGATGGTCACCGGGTAGCTTTCCGGGCTGATATATGGCAGACGGCCGTCGCGGCGGCTCATGCCCAGGAAATTGCCCTCGCGGTCAAACACCGATGCGTTGGGCAGCGGCGCACGGCTTGAGGCATCGGCTACCACTCGCGCTGTATTGGCGCCACAGGCGGCCGCGCAGCAGCATACCAGCATCATAATAATCAGTGATTTCCGCATAATATGAGAATTCTTTATGCGGCAAATATAGATTATAATCCTGATATATAATGGCTTTTTAAACTGTTTAACCTCAGCAGCCTCAAAGGGTGAAACGGTGTTAAAGCAGGCATCCGTCGGGGCCGCAGATGTGGGAGCTATCGGCGGGGGCGTCGGCGGCCGCGGTCAGCACCTTCTTAAATCCGTCGACTGACAGCGAGCCGCGCACCGGCTGACAGGAGTCAATGAAGGTGTAAGGTACCGTGTCGAGACCCAGCAGACGGGCTTCGGCCTCATCAGAGCGCACCTCCTCGGTGTAGGCGGTGCTTCGGAGCATCTCGCGCACCTTGGCAGGGTCGAGCCCTTCATGGGCGGCTATGGAGGCCAGCACCTCACGGTCGGAGATATTGAGTCCGTCGGTGAAGAAGGCTGCGAACAGGCGCTTAACTACGTTCAGTACCTTCGCGGGGTCGACGGCGGCAGTGTGTTTAACCAGACGGTGGGCATCGAGGGTGCGGCAGTAGATGGCGTTGGCATAATTGAAATCGAGGCCGGCCATGCGGGCGAAGCGCGACACCTTGGCTATACGGCCCATGGCGTGCTCGTAGCTCAGTCCGGCCACACGCATGAAATGGGCGGGAGCCGGCTTCGTGAAGCCTTCGGGCATCGACGGGTCAAGTTCAAATGCCTTGAACTCAAGGTCGATATCCGTGAGGCCGAGTTCGGCGGCGGCGCGCAGCAGCGAGGTTTCGCCGATATAGCAGAAAGGGCAGGCAAAGTCGCTCCAGATACGTATCTTCATAGTTTTTTCTTATAATACGCCGCAGGTCACGGGATTGTTCACGTGCAAACAGAGAGAGCGGCCGTGCATGGAAAAATGCGGTTTTTCGTCACATTTTTTCGGCATCATGATCGCCACCACTAACCTTACCACCAATCTCGACAAGGCTTTCGAGCGCCGGTTCATCTATAAGATACGTTTCGACAAGCTTACCATGGAGCGTTTCATAAAAAATCGTTTTAACCGTGTTATATCCGTATATTTGGTTAAATTTGCGTTTTTATATAGATGATGATTACACGCGAAAGGAAAATATATAAAGTGACGCTTGTAGGCACACTGGTCAACGCCCTGCTGATAGTGCTGAAGCTGATGGCCGGTATATTCGGCCGCAGTTCCGCCATGCTTGCTGATGCCGTTCACTCGCTGAGCGATTTTATAACCGATGTCATGGTGATAGTGTTTGTACGCATCGCCGGCAAGCCGTCAGACAAGAGTCATGACTATGGCCACGGGAAGTATGAGACCCTCGGCACACTCATAATCGGTCTTTTCCTCGCCCTCGCCGGCGCTGGGCTTATGGCCGGCGGCATAGTGAAGATAGTCTCCGGCATCCGGGGTGAACTGCTGCCGTCACCCACCATGTTCGCGCTTATAATCGCCGTGGTGTCGATCGTTTCGAAGGAATGGCTTTACCGCTATACGGTCCGTTGCGGCCGTCAGCTTGACTCGCGGGCCGTGGTGGCCAACGCATGGCATCACCGCAGCGATGCCATATCCTCGGTAGGAACCCTGCTGGGTGTGGGCGGAGCCATGTCGCTCGGGGCAGGCGCGAGAATCCTCGACCCGATAGCATCGGTAGTGGTAAGCATCTTTATCATAAAGAGCGGATATGACATCATGCGGCCCTGTCTGGGCGAACTCCTTGAAGCCTCGCTCCCCGATGAGCTGGAACGTGAGATTATCCGGATCACAGGCTCAATCCCGGGGATAGAGGGAGTGCACAGGTTGCGTACGCGGCGCGTGGGCAATGCCGTGGCCATTGACCTGCATGCCCTTATGGACGGGCAGCAGACCCTGCGCGAGGCCCATGCCAAAGCATCAGAGGCCGAGAAAGCACTTCGCGCCCGGTTCGGCGTCAATTCAATAGTCAATATTCACATGGAGCCTGCCGACAAGAGCCGCAAGCCCTTATGTTGATAATTAATGTTAAATACTTGCGTGGTATCAGGATTGTGTTTAGATTTGTACCCAGTATAAATTTGTTTTGATATCAGATGACAGACAGCGCCAAAAAAACGGTTCTTCTCAAGAGGCTTGTCGACGCGGGCATCAGACCTTCCGCGCAAAGGCTTGAGATTCTGGGGTTCATATCTTCATGCAAGAGCCATCCTACTGCCGACGAGATATATGCATGTGTTCATAGGAATAATCCGACACTGTCAAGGACTACAGTATTCAGCACCCTGAGACTGTTTGCTGAAAAAGGCATAGTCAATGATATCAACATAACGTCAGATTCTACCAGATATGACTCTACGCAATATGTGCCTCACGCTCATTTCGTTTGCCGTAACTGTGGCAGGATTTACGACATACCGCTTGACATTTCGGGACTGACATGTCCCGATGAGTTTGTCTGTGACAATGTGAATGTCTTTTTTAAAGGCATTTGTCCCGGGTGTCAGGCGAAGCGGACCGAACCGATTATCAACAAATAAAGATTGAAAAAATGAAAGAACTAAAAGGAACAAAGACCGAAGAAAACCTCCGGCAAGCCTTTGCCGGCGAGTCGATGGCACGTAACAAGTACACATATTTCGCCTCAAAGGCGCGTAAGGACGGCTACGAACAGATTGCCGCAATCTTCGAAGAGACAGCCAACAACGAGAAGGAGCATGCGAAACTGTGGTTCAAGCTTCTTAACGGAGGCGAGATATCGGACACAGCCGACAACCTGCTGGCCGCCGCACAGGGCGAAAACTATGAGTGGACAGATATGTATTCAAAGATGGCCGACGAAGCTGATGCGGAGGGATTTCCTGAGATCGCGCATCGCTTCCGCGCTGTGGCTGCCATAGAAAAGCACCATGAGGAGCGCTACCGCCGTCTGTTGCAAAACATCGAGGAAGGAATAGTGTTCTCCCGTGAGGGTGACACGGTGTGGATCTGCCGTAATTGCGGGCACATTCACATCGGCAAAAAGGCGCCTGAGGTATGCCCGGTTTGCAAGCACAAACGCAGCTTCTTCGAGATAGAGGCCAAGAACTATTGATTCTGCGTAACATGGACAGCAATGCACTTTACAATATAACCTACGGGCTTTATGTAGTCGGATGCTTTTCCGACGACAAGCCCGCGGGCTGTATTATCAACACCTGTTTTCAGGTAACAAGTGAAAATCCGTCACTGGCGATATGCCTCAATAAAAAGAACTTTACACTTGACTGCATAAGGAAGAATCCGAGGTTCAGCATTTCCATTATATCCGAGGATACTGACCCCATGATTATCAGCTCATTCGGGTTCCGGTCGTCACGCGATGCCGACAAATATGCAGATTTCGGCTATGACGAGCTTGACGGAACGCCGGCAGTCAAGGGCAGTTTCTGCGGACGTCTTATCCTGGATGCCGTTAACTTTGTAGACTGCGGCACTCATATTATTGTAATCGGCAAACTCGTAAGCTCATACGGAGGCAGCGGCACCCCCATGACGTATGCATATTATCATAATGTGATAAAAGGAAATGCGCCTAAAAGTGCCCCGACTTACAGGGCTGAACAGCCCGCAGCTTCTGCATCCGGCAAACAAGGTGTTAGAAAATTCAGGTGCGACGTGTGCGGCTACGTGGTTGAATCCGAAAATGACCTGCCGGCTGACTTTGTATGTCCGGTATGCGGAGTTGACCGGTCGCATTTCATTGAGATTTGACTTTTGAGTGACTCATAAAGGAGTCTCAATCAAGCTCTGCGAAAGCTATTTCGCAGGGCTTGTCTTAGTTCGCCCAGAATGTATTCAGTCTGACAGGTGATAGTCCTCGGTACGCCCGATAGCGGGAAGTGAGCAGCCAAAGACAAGGGTGTCGGTCGCGAGCTGAATCTTAAGGAAGTCGGCGGCAAGCAGATTAACTTCAGCTGTCCGCGTGTCGAAATAGTTCTGATATTATCTAATGATGACGTCAATGTTTTTCCAGATAAATCATATCACACAATGTTACCCCCTCCTCTATGATCGGAGCAGGGTAATTGTCAGTGAAGAAGTTTGGGATACGGTGGGAATATGAATAGCCGCAGGAAGCGTAAAACCTCAGTGTTGAAGGCGTTTCGCCTGTTCCAAGTATGATCTTTTTATGTGGATGCTGTGATTCTGCATATTCGAGCATCCGGCGGCCGAAGCCCTTTCGCCTGAATTCAGCTTCAACAGCGAGATTCTTGATCTCAACAATGTCAATATAAAGATTGACGGCTACGCAGACAGCTATCGGCTTTCCATTTAATAAGCCGACATAAAGAGTTCCCGAATCAAGATACCGTTCAATCATCGGTTCCGACTCATCACCGATCAGAAGAAGAGCAAGATATTGATTCTTGTTGTCATCTATCTCAATAATCGTAAAGTTACCGTCCGGATCCATGGTGCAAATATAGTGATAGCCGACATTCGGCAGAGAAAGTTAAGTTTTGTCGCTCTTCCCGACCCTCTCGGGTCTATTTTTTTGTATCCGACAAATGCCTTCAGCTCATTTGCGAGTGGGCTTTAAGCGCATGTCGGCCAAAGGCCGGTGCGGTGGCCAAGCCAACAAGACACACCGCAAAGTTAGCGATTCCCAGGGAAATATCCTAATCGGATTTGGACATATCAAAGATTATCCATAATTTTGTCACCGTAGTAATAATTACCGTGGTGATAAAAACATGAAGTTCTATAATCGCACTAAGGAAATTGAGGAACTAAAGCGGATACAGGGGCGAGCCTTTGAATCTCGGTCGAGAATGACAGTGATAACCGGTAGGCGGCGCATCGGCAAGACATCGCTTGCTCTGCGGGCCACACAAGGGGAGCATCCTACGGTATATCTTTTTGTCAGTCGTAAAAACGAGGCTGCCTTGTGCGAAGAATTTGCCGGACTTATCTCAAGCGCTCTTGACTGCTATGTGCCGGCGGAAATAAAAACTTTCAAGTCTCTTTTCCAGATGTTGATGGAACTGGCAAAGACCCGCAAGTTTAATCTGATAATTGATGAGTTCCAGGAATTCTTCAATATCAACCCATCGGTATTCAGCGATATGCAGAATAGCTGGGATACATACCGCAACGATACGCATGTGAATCTTTTGCTGATGGGTTCGGTATATTCGATGATGCACAAGATTTTTGAGAGTTACCATGAACCGTTGTTTGGCAGAGCGGACGCTACCATACGTCTGTTCGGTTTCGGCACAGAAACAATGAAGGAGATTATGCGAGATTTCCGACCGAACTACACCAATGATGAACTGCTCGCTTTCTACTGCATTACCGGAGGTGTGCCGAAGTATATCGAATTGTTGTGCGAAGATACCGATTTATCGATTGACGGGATGTTCAACTATGTAGTCAGGGAGAACTCTCCGTTTAGTGATGAAGGACGTAATCTGCTGATAGAAGAATTCGGCAAGGACTATGGGTTATATTTCTCAGTGCTCAGTTGCATTGCATCCGGCACAAACACTCAGGGTGCAATTGAAAGTGCATTGGGTGGTGTGACAGTGGCAGGTCATCTCAAGCGGTTGATTGAGGATTACTCGTTGATCAAGCGGGTGCGTCCGATTATGTCGAAGCCACGCTCCCAGAATGTGCAATATGAGATAACCGACAATTTTCTGAAATTTTGGTTCAACTATTTCGACCGCAACCAGACACTGGTCGAAATGGGCAATTATGACCGCCTTCGTGAAATCGTTTTGTCAGATTATCCGACATATTCAGGTCATATCCTTGAAAAATACTTTCGGCTCAAAATGATGGAAAGCCACGAGTTTATGAACATCGGCTCGTGGTGGGAGCGCAAAAAGGGCAAAGAGGCCAACGAAATAGATATAGTCGGCATCAAGGTTGATGACAAGTCTGCTGTGATCGCCGAAGTTAAACGCCAGCACCGCAACTACGACCATAAAGCATTTATGGAGAAAGTAGAGCGCATCAAGTCCTGTCTACTTATGAAATATGACGTCGAGACAAAGCTATTGACTTTGGAGGATATGTGATCAAGAAACAGTATTACTCAGATTTGCACATGGAGTTTCATGAGAATATGCTCCTCATGAAGTCGCTGCCGCTCGAACCGGTTGGAGGCGTTCTTGTCGTAATCCCTTGGGTTACTTCTTCTTCGGCAAACACTCCGACTTTAAAGACTCCTCTGTAATTAGAACTTAAAAGGCTTTGAATGCAATGCGTATGACTTTTCTTTAAACATTAATTGTCCTATTATTTGTTTTTATCGGGTGTACGTTAAACTTATTATTATATTGTGACATATGGATTCTAAATTAGTTTTTGAATTATTCAAGGATTTTCTCTCTGAAGGTTTGGACGTATTAAGGGTACAGGAGAATAATCGATTGGTCTGTAAGCAAGGTGTAATGTTTATCTGTGACAAAGCTGAGCCCATATTTCTTGATGAGAAGAAAGGAATTCTTTACATTTTTCCGATGTTTTTTGAACTCATGTCGCATGGCAAAGAAATACCAACACCTATCAGGCTTTTAGCATATAGCTATGCCAACAAATGGAAAAGATTTATAGAGAAAGGTGCGCTTATAGAGGATAATGAAGATGATTTAATTACGTCTTATGCCATATCAATATTAAAAGGTTTGCAATTATTCGATCAAAATAATTTATCCAATCTGTTTCAAAAAATTAGGAACAAAGTAAGGGAACTGTTTGGAATGGAGATCGAGCTTAGGAAAGCGACTAATGGTAAAATAATTCGCACTATAAGTGTCATATCTAATGACAGTGCCCTTAAAAGCTATATGAATGAGGTAATAAACCTTATGGATAAGGAAAAAACGATTATTAAGCCATTAAGAGATTTCAAAGGTACTGAATTAGGAACACAGAACAATCCCTTTGAAAATGTCGATGAAGCGGCAGCATTTATTCTTCAATACGAGCAAGAAAGGCTGTCGCATGATAATTTCCGTCAATTTATAACAAATTTGCCATATTTCATTGATACAGGGTCACGGTGTTTCAGGATTCCTTGGGCCGGAGCTTATTGCGCCTATCAAAAATGTCCTAATATAATTGAAAATGGTTTTGTTGTTAATCAACTTTTAAGTCGTCGTTTCAATTTCAAACCATGTTTGTATAATCATAAATTCTTATTCCGTGGACAAGCTGAATATTATACTCCTTGTGTGCCTAATATATTCAGGAACAAGGATGATAATTACTTCCTCAAGTACACAATTTTTACATGCGAAATGCAAGTACTTTTGCGATCTCATCCACTGGTAAACCTTTTCAATCAGGGCTTTGAATTGTTTAATGACTTTTTTAGGTTTGAAGTAAACTACGGAGGATTAAGTCAACATTATTATAATAGAACGCAATTCCTGGATTTGACAAGTGATATCAACGCTGCAAAATTTTTTGCGGTCACTACATTTGATTTTGCAAATAATAAATATATACCTTATACTGGTGAGCGTTTAGGGGTACTGTATTTTTATGACATAGAACCAAATGCGTTTGTGCTTAATAATCATGCAGGATATCAGCTATCGGCTATCGGCAAGCAACCATTTATGAGAAGTGGTGCGCAACATGGCTATCTTCTTGCTATGGAGACAGGCCTTGATTTCAATAAGTTGCCCCAAGTACGATGCGTGTTCTTTAAACACAACCATAATATCACAAAGCGGATTTACGAAACTGCTAATAATGGAGAACTTTATCAAGTCGAAGATATCCTTCAAGATTATTGGTATGATAAGATGTCAAATGATAAATTGAAGAATCGAGTTAGTATAGAGGCGGTTGAATTAAATCGGAAATTTAATCCTAAAACATCAAAGACTAAAATATTAAAATACTTAAGACAAGAAGGAATTACGGTATATAGAGATAGCCTGCCAAAATTCTCAGATGTCTCCTTAAAGAAATACTATTATGATTTGATGCCAAATTATTGGAATGACTTCTGTAAAGATATTTATTTTTTTAGTCCGGAGGGGCGAGTGCTACATAAACATCTTTTGGATTTACCAAAAGATCTCCGGTATCGTTCCTATTTCAAGAACTGAATATATAAAACGTTTGTCATTATGCTATAGCCTTTTGCTTTACAATGAGAGCTGCGACTTTTTATAAGTCATCATATATTAGCGTTTTTCATATGTCATTTTGAGTTTATTTCAATCCGGATAAATGGCGGTTTTGATGACGCCGTCGGCGCGGTTGGCGAATAGGTCGTATGCGTCTTGGATTAGGCGGAGAGGGAAGCGGTGGGTTATCAGATGGGTGGTGTCAATCTTGCCTTCGGAGATCAGCTGCATGATTTTGTCGCAGTCACAGGCATCGACTCCGCCTGTCTTGAATGTGAGATTCTTGCCGTACATCCTCGGTAGAGGCAATATCTGTTCCTTCTCATAGAGAGCAACAATAGTAACAATGGCATTTGGACGTGCACAACGCCATGAGAGTTCAAAGGTCTCATCACTGCCGGCAACCTCAATCACGCGGTCGGCGCCACGACCATCGGTAAATTTACCAAGGACTTCAAGACATTCTCTCGGCTCGACCACATAGACATCCGGATAATGACTGCGTACAAATTCACGGCGACTTTCGTCAGCCTCGCACACGACAACCCATTGAGGCTTATAGAGCTGTACACATTCCAGAGTGCATAATCCTGTCGGTCCGGCACCGATGATCAGAACCGTATCGTCCTCGGAAATTTCAGAAATCTTGGCAGCCCAATAACCGGTGGCGAGAATGTCGCCGACAAACAGTGCCTGTTCATCGCTCACGTTGTTGGGGATCGGAGTCAGACCATTGTCAGCATACGGTACGCGTACATATTCCGCCTGACCACCATCGATGCGGCATCCCAACATCCAGCCGCCGGAAGTGCAGTTGTTCACATAACCGCGTTTGCAGTAGAAGCACTCGCCGCAGAATGTCTCTACATTTACGGCCACTCTGTTGCCAGGCTTAACCTTGGTGACTTTCGATCCTACAGCCTCAACGACACCCACCAGTTCATGACCAACGGTTATTCCGACTTCTGCCTGAGGCACAGCCCCATGCAGAATATGGAGGTCCGACGAGCAGATGCTCGAAAGAGTAACCTTCACCACGGCATCCTTCGGATCCAAAACTACCGGCTTCGGTTTCTCAAACAGTTCAAACCGCCTCGGCGCAGTATATGTCAATGCTTTCATTTCGATTATATTACTTCTTTGGAGGATCTATTTACCAGGTCGCATTATTTTGGGCTCAAGCCGAAATTTGGCAGATATGATCAGCTTGTAAGATTTGAAATTGTGATATAACTCTAAGTTCATGCAGAGATAGAATCTCGGAAAATGCTTCACCTCGCGGCCGACGGCGATGTTGGCGGCTATCCGTGCGCAGATATGCGTCGCTGTCCGTTGTGCCGCCTCGCTCGTCTTGCCTTCTCTTATCTTCGGTAAAGCGGAGTGTAACCAGTCGCAACCCTCCATATTCCAAAAGGCGCAGTACCCGACCATATACTCGGCAGCCCATAGGCGCAGATTGTCCTTATTTTGTAATTCGTTGTCATCGCCCGGCATTATTACAATCGCTCCGGCACCATCCACAAAATCAAAAGGATATATTATAGGTATGGCGGCATTACCCTTGATATGGGTACAGGCTTCGCCCGTATACTCGGCTACCATATCGACGGGTCCAATTTCCGTGTGGACATCGTTCCCCGACACAATATTTATAGACTTGAAGCCGGACCAGTAAAGTTCTGTCGTTACATTGTCGATAAAATCCGATGCGCCGATAATCATAACCCGGCAGTCTGCGATAAGACGTTTTTCTTCGCTTGTCATATTTGTTAGTTTTAACTCTGCAAAATTAAGGCTATCCCAATCGTTATGCCATACCCAAAAGGGTACGATTACACCTCGGCGTAAAAACGTACCCATTTGGGTATGGCAAGGAAATTTCAGCGGCTGTAACTTTGCGTCAGAATTCAAAATCATTCACAGATGAAGACAATACTTATAATTTTCTGTGCATTATTGCCAGTGGCGGTATTCGCACAAAAAGAGCGTCAGCTTCAGGAAGTAACAGTTATTGCTTCCCGAACCACAAACAATGCTGAGGGATATACAACCAACCTCAGAGGCACTGATATCGCAAAGGGGAAACCCGCTGTCGATGTACTGGAATTCCTTCCAAGCATCTCCCGAGAGAACGGCAACTTCAAAATCAACGGCCTCGCTGCAAGCGAGATTTATGTTGACGGCGTGAAGCTCTCCGACCTCTCGGAGTTGAACAACATCCCGGGAGAGATGATAGACAAGGTTCAGGTCAAATATCTGGCAGGATCCGACCAGAACTCCTCGCTCAGCGGAGGTACGATAATGATTACGCTCCGCCGTCCTCCGGAGGGTGGTTATTATGGCAGTATCTCGGCTAATGCCGACTGGTATAGAAGTTGTGATTTCGGAAACGAAGGTATCGGGGGCATGATAAACTACCGATATAAGGGGTTAAGCGTGTATGACAACCTTTATGCCGGGGCAACCAAGGTTGAGGATAATTCAGAACAGACAATGACGGGCGACAACCTTCATACAATTCTCACAGAGTCATCCAAATCTCACGGCTTCGATTTCAGAAATCGTCTTAGCCTAACGCAACAGTTTAACTCAGGTGCTCAACTCGGAGGCAGCTATCTGGTATCTTTGTATCGTCCACGTCCGTCATCTGTATCAGACAATGATGGTCTGACTTCTGAAGTCAGCAGTCGCAAAAACGTTATACTACAAGAAGGGACACTTCGATTCTTGCAACCGCTTTCCTCTCGTGGCTCTCGTATGGAGCTTACAGCCGATTACCTGAATCGCCACAGCCGGAACAACAGCAGCTATTTCATGAATTCTGAGAAGACTGCCGCCATAGATGAAACCGACAACCTCAATCTCTGGAAGTTCAAGGCCGATTTCATCTATCCCTACAGTCGCACGCTCGTGTGGAAATTCGGAGCTTCTGCACAATTAATATCCTCAAAATACACTCCGACCGATATTGTTGAAAACGATCGTTTTGAGACAAGCGACATTCCAACCAAGACATCAGGATTCACGCCCATAGTCTATGCCTCGGCACAAGGAAGAGTTTGGAAAATCAAATACAGTGCCGGTATCAACTGGCAGCTCAATCGCATTTCCTACGAAGACTGTTCAATAGGCAACAAAAGCACAAATACCCAATGGTCGATAAACCCGACCATACAGGTTATGCTGCCTTTCGGCTCGAAAATGAACCATGCTCTTATGCTCAGCTATAAGCGTACTCTCAGTGATATACCATACACAGCCATATCATCGGTAATCAACTGGAGCGACACTTACAATTATACCGTGGGCAATCCTGATTTGAAAGCACAGTCAGCCGACATAGTAATGGCTGGATTATCTCTGCTCCGAAACAAGATAAATCTGACGGCTCTTTACGCACATTCGCATGATCGAATCTATTGGCAGACATTCCGTAGCCCTGACTTTGACAATGGGTCACCCAAACGGCTTAGCCGGGAAGCAGTGGTGCCAGCATCCGTTCTTCGGCCGTATTGAGCAAGGTACGCGTGTGAACTGTCCCGTCCTCAAACCGGATGCTTACCGTCGAGATTGTCTTGGCAATGTCCAGTACCTTATCAACGCTCAGACTGATTCCGAGCAGACGAAGCAGACGTTCGAGCTCCTTGTAGAGTTTATAGGCCACGAAGCAGATACAGATATGCGCTTCGATGCGTCGTTCGGTGAAGTGGAATATCGGCCGTGCCTCGAGGGAGCCTTTGGTGATTCGGAAGGCTCGCTCGACAACCCACAGCCCATGGTATTGGTCGATTACTTCATTGGCGGGCAGGTCGGTGTTGGTGACGTAGCTTTTTAATCCGTCCCATCGGGCGTCGGCGGTTATCTTGTCCTCGTCGATGCTGACCATCACGTCGTTTTCGATGACGAGGAACTTATTGTATCCCCTCTGGTTGACGTTTCGCTTGCTTATTTTGCCGGAAGAATAGGCCTTGCGCAACCGCTGTATGCCTTTGTCGCGGTTGTGGCGGTCTTTGGCGGCACGTTGGTCGGAGTAGCTGACAATGATGCGCTCGTCGCCGTTGATGAGGGTCTCATTGAGATTATGCGGGTTCTTTTCGAGCGACAGCACCCAGTCCTGAACCGTTTTGGACTCTTTCTTTATGCGACCGCCGAGGATGAACCTGTAACCGGTCTGTTTGAGCAGCGTGATGTTCTTCCGGGACAGCAGTCCGGCATCAGCCACAACGGTGAAGTCCGTCAGCGAGAACCGTTGCACGAAGTCGTCGATTATCGGCATCATTGTCCGGCCTTCATATTGCCCTCCATTGAAGATGTTGTATGACAGCGGATATCCGTCGCGGCTCACCAGTAGTCCGAGCACTATCTGCGACTCGGCGGTCTTGCCGTCTTTCGAGAACCCCGACGAACGGAGCGCATCCTCACGTGCCGTCTCAAAATACAGCGTCGTGACGTCATAGAACACTATGCCTATCCGTTCGCCAAGAAGCCGCCGTGTATGCTCGACGCTGATCTGCTGTATCTGCTCTCGCCGCGTGTTGTAGAGCGTGTCCATGTAGCGGTAGATCTGATGGAGGCGGTAATCCTCCCGGAAACAGCGCTTCAGATACTCCACTGTCGCAACCTTGCTCTTGGGCTCACATACTCTGGCTATGGCCAGCGAACGCAACGCTTCGTCTCCGAGCGCTCCGAATCCTACGCAGTCATAGATCCGGCTGAGGATAAGGCGGGGCGCGTCATGGCGTACATCTACGATACGGTTGAATAAAATGTCTGCCTCTTCCTGAGGTGATACCCGGGCTGCGCTTTCAAAATCCAAAACTCCCTGACCGCCATACCGCGCGATGAAATCCGATGCCTGCCGTTCCATCTCTCTCAGTTCTTCCTCTATCTTTGAGGAGCCCAGTGAGCGTATCAATCTGTTACGCCCATCCCTTTTATCAAGGATCTGGACGCTGAACGAACCACTTTTGTTAGGCTTGCGGCGGATAAACATGTCGCAAATTTACAAAATTTAACCGTGGGTCACCCAAAATCGCCCATTCAAAATTGCTTTCCCGCTGATAATCAACAATCATCGCAGGGAACCGCTCGAAAAGTGTCAAAGTCAGGAAACAAGATAAATCTGACGGCTCTTTACGCACATTCGCATGATCGAATCTATTGGCAGACATTCCGTAGCGAGGAAACACCCGATGTGTTCTATACAAAGCCTGTGAATATCAATGGACAAGGCGTATTGGGCTTTGGAGCGGAATGGATGGAATCACCTACAAAATGGTGGCGTTTCAAACTTTCCGGGAGAATTGAAATCACTCCCGAGAACACAATGCTTGACGGAATACATTATAACAAGACCCGTTTCAAGGAGTATTTTCTATTTCAACAACAATTTCCGATTCGGTCATGGGTGGGGTGGCATGCTCAATGCCAATTTCGAACCGACCTATCGCACTCTCGACCGTACCTATCATGCAGTTTATAATGTAAATGGACAAGTCTATAAAACATTTCTTGACGACAATCTCCAAGTTGCATTGGACTTTACCCCATTAGGCAACCGCCGCAAACTCGACAGATATGCCGGAACCAACAAGGTATCGTATAAATACACAACCCCGGTTCAATATGTCGGATTCTCGCTGACATGGAACTTTTCCGGTGGTAAGAAGGTGGATGTAAACGTAGTGGACGGTATTCAAGATTATCACGAAACCAAAGACAATAGATAATATGAAAGCAATACGTATAACAATATTCGCAATGATGGCAGTATGCATCATCTCTTGCAATAACACGGATTCGGGTTACGAAACAGAACAGGCTGAATTTGAGCGCAAACAGGTAGAATTAGCCGAAGAACAGGCCGAACTGTGTCGAGAGTATTTCGAAATGAAAAAAGAACATCTCCGCGAAAAGGCAGAATTTCAGAAAGAACAAAAGGTACTTCGCAAAAGTTTTAGGAAAGAGCACAATACAAATTCAGTAAAGCGTGATACATCCATGCTACAACTGGCAGATACCGAAATGACAGAACTTACTGATAGGGTCAAATCGGCTGGTTTGTGTCCATCCAGTAAGTAAGAAACAGCTTAATCATATATAGACAAAGACAGACAACCTCGGCAGTGATGTCGGGGGCCTGTCTTTTGGTGCTTGAGAGTTATTTACTCAGAGCGCGTTACTCGTAGTCTTCGAGCAGTTCTAGGGTTGGCATCGTCTAAGTTTTATCTTCTGCGTCCTGATTTTGACATTTTTCCAATACGGGTGGCGGCTGCACGGGCGCATCTGCGGGCACGTTCAATTTCTTCCTCGTCCTTGCGGTCGCGCCAGTTGTCATCGTTAGACGAACCGCCTCCGCCGCTTCCGGTTGAAACAGTGTCGAGCGCAGTGAGACCAACGAACAATGCAACCGCCATGTCGGTAAGCTCCTGCCAGTTTACAATCTCGCGGTAATCAAACTCATCGTCGAATATCTGCATGACATCGTTGGGTATGTAGAACTGCGAAGTTATGCCTCCATGTGTAAGCTCGTATCTCGATGTTCCTTCTTGCCAAGAGGTATAATCCAGAACTTGTTTGTCAGGAGATACAACGGGCTTTGATACAACAGGCGCATCCATCTTTGTTCCGGCGTTCTTGACCGGCTGCTTCGCCTTCGCTGCGGACTGACTGTGAAGTCTGTTCCATGTGTTTTCAATCCTCGAAGCCGTCAGCTTACGCCCGGTGCCAAGTTCGGATGCCTTGAATCGGGCTTTACCTTTTCCGATAGAATAACCGTAAACGCCTTTCTTGCCGGGACGTATCATAATAGTATAGCCTTTTGCCCGGATACGCGCGGCGTAATCCTCCCACGACCATGACGGCATGGCACGCAGTATATCCATAAGGTCGTCGGCAACCTTGTCGGCGTTAATCCTGTGAATTTCGGCCGCTGTTAGCCAACCCCGTCGGATTGCCACAGCCTGAGCAGCCTCCTGTGCGCGTATGTGTATGTTGTGGTCGTTGTTGGTCTTTCCGTCGCTGTCTTTCCGGCACACTGCGGCGTGAAGATGCGGGATGCCGCTGTCGGATTCATAATGAAGCCAGACAGTGTAGATGCTGTTCGCTATGTCTGTCTTATGCGAATACACCTTGCCGTTTTCATCCTCCAGCTCAATTTTGTCGAACTCCCTTACAAAGTCGTCCCACAGCTTCTGCCAGTCCTGCATGGTGAAGTTTTCGGTGTGCGCTCTGCCGGGACATATTTCCATGCGGATAACACTCTTCTTCATGGGAGCACCGGCCTTCATCAGATCCCAGATGCCCTGTGCATCAAGCTCGCACGGAAGAAGATTGTCCTTGACGCGGTAAATCAATTCCGGATTTTCCTTGTTCCTCGACTCGCCGGAGATGTATCTTATACAGTTGATGCCGTGGCTTATTGATGTCGCTTTCGCTACCATGACGCTTCCTGTTCCTTGTCCGTTTCAGATGATGTTCCCGGTACGCGGTTCGGGGAGAAATATCTGTTGATTATATCGGTGATGAGTTCAGAAGTCCTGTGGAGGCGTACCAACGCCTCAGTCATCCACGGCTGGTTGCGGAACATCGCCATGCGCTCGTGCTGCGGCATGGCGTTCAGCATCGAGGTATATTTAGTATAGTCGCTGCGGGCGATTATAAGCTCATCACGGACTTTGGTCTGCGCAAATGTCAGACGGGCTTTCGGTTTGTAGCCGTAGGCCCGTGACAGCAGGTACTCGCTGCGGTTCATCCCGCATTGGGCAGCGAGGTTCTCTATCTTTTCCCTCTGCGACTTGCTGACGCGGAAAGACATGGTGGAACGGCGACGACCACCGTTTTCGTTAGGTTTGTTCATTGGAAGTTATAAGTTGGTTATGAGATTCTTATAAATGATACTGATTGTTATAAAGGTAATCGGTGCGAGCCTGCGAGCGGCGTCCCGTTGCCCTGTGCGGCAACGCAAGAGAGCCGTGTATGCAGTGACCGACAGGGAATGTAATACAGCGGCATATCTTGCAACGAAACTCCTGTTTCCTGCTTTCCTGCAGCTTAAGACATACGGCTAACCGTGGGTTAACTATGGGGCATCCCGCAACCCGGAAGATTCACCGTATCGGCTGCCGGAAGCTCAGTCCGCATTGAAAAAGGCGGGGTTGCGGATATAAGGCTTGTCAGGGCGGCTCCAGCCCAGTACGGAAGGGAATGTCATCACCGATCCTACAAGTGAACGGTCAGTGTAGATAAGCCCGGCCTGTTCCATCCTGTCAAGGAGATTGCGCAATCGGGTCCGGTTCATCTGCCATTGCTCCGCGAGGCGAAGCTCCGAATACTGCGCCTGTCCCGGTTGCAATGCCAGAGGGCGGCGGAAGTCGTCTGACACTTTCGCATTTACAACCATTCTTGACAGTAGGTCATAAAAGAGCGTAATATTGGAAATCTTGTCGCCGCGTTTGTTCTCGGTGGTGCCGCTAAGCAGATTCATCACCTCGGTAGTCATTCTGAAAGTAATGATTTCAAAGCGCGACGGTATTTGAAATTTGTATGTTTCCTTGGATTGTTTGTTCATGTGTACTTGTTAGCACAGATAGTCTAACCAAAATGTTGCCGGATAGAAGAGCCAACTTTAGATGAAATGAATCTGAGATTATTCCTTGTGTGTTCTCGCCATCCGCACAACACTCCGGCTCACGGTTAAAACTGTTACTTCCCTGACATTGATGAGTTATAGAACTGTATCATCCTCACACCCTCGTCAATGTCGGTCCTGCATCGTGCGATTTCACTGACAGTGAACATCGCCGCTGTCATTTCCTCCTTGTCAAGATAGCCGATAGCCGATTTGACAAGCTGACGGGCCCGCGCCTGACGGTGTTCCGAAAGTTCCTGCACGGACATCTCCTTCCTGTTCGTTCCGGCGTTGAGAAAGAGGTTGAGACGGTGCCGGTCGGAACCTTTCACAGCCGCCGCTTCCTGATTGCTCGCACCGATGGCGATACACGCTGCAAGAGCGTCCGCCTCATGTATGCCGAGCGAGGATAACAATTTGCGTTCAATCTGAATTATCTGCGATTCTTCAATCGTTTTGCTCTTTCTCTCCTTACGCGGAAGATTCGGAGCCGATACCGCTTCGATGCCCGGTTCCACGGTCTGAATGGTTGTTGTTTTGTTCTGTTCTGTCATGATTAATGAATTTGGTTATGATCTGATACTGTTTTTGAGAATGTAGGCCTGTGCCCGACTTTCGATTTCCTCGTCCGTTGCGACACGGACACTACGCTGCCACTTGTCGAGGTCTTCGGGGTCGAAATAGCAGAGCTTGCCTCCCGGCTTGTAGTACGGGATGACACGGCGCATCATCAGCTTGTATAGATAGCTGAGTTTGATTCCGAGGTATTCAGCCGCCTCGGTCGGCGTCAACATACTTGGTTTTGCCATTGAATTCCTGTTGGTTATGAAATTATTTGTGATTGGTTTTCTTGTTCGGACTGCAAAGCTATAATACAGGAATGGAAATCAAACGAAGATGGCTGTATAAGCCCTTGTCTTTTAAGCTTATCTATGAAAATCACAAAATCGGCACCTTTTTCCGGCACTCGTTCACACCGTTACAGCAGTTTCAATTATGAATGGCAGGGCAAGAAAAATCCCCATGCCGGACAAGGCACAGGGAAGAAAAATCAAGCTATCTTATCTCTCTAACAAACCGGGGACAGATGGCTATAAAAGGTGATTTGCTGTATTATTCAAAAGCCTTGTTAATCCGGCTCACGGCATCATCCTTCTTTTGGTCAACAATTTTTCCGTAAATCTGAGTAGTTTTCACATTGGCGTGACCAAGAAGTTTCGATACTGTATAAAGGTCTGCGCCGAGGGTCAGCAGCATGGTTGCGAAGGTATGCCTCGATGTATGGAACGTGACATGTTTAGACAGTCCTGCTTCCTTCGCCCACGCTTTTATCAGGTCGTTCAGATACTGTCCTTTAGGCAGCCGTGCAAAAACATTGTCGTTGTCGGCGGCATCGCCTCGCTCCGGCATCCATGCAGTCGCCTGTTTTGAAAGAGGGAGATAGTTCGGTGTCGCGGTCTTCTTCATGACGATTCCGACTCGCCAGATGTCACCGTCACGCACAAGGTCTTTCCACTTGAGCGCATAAACATCGCTCAGTCGCAGACCGCAATAGCATGAGAACATGAAGGCGCGCTTGACAATCTCATGTGAACACTCAGTGGCTATAAGTGTCCTGATCTCGTCGATTGACAGGTATTCCCTCTTGCTTTCGGGAGCTTTGATGCGTTCCTGCGGAGTAAGACGATTCACCGGATTGTCGGGAATCACATCAGCCTGCACAGCGGCGTTGAGTGCGGAATTGAAGATGCCGAAATATCCTCGCTGGGTATATGCGGCTATCGGTTTCCCTTGAGGGGAAAGGTAATCATTGCGTAAATAGTCAATGAAGCCGAGAAGAAACTCCTTGTTCACATCTTTCATCCTCGCTCCTTTGCGATACAGTTCAAGTATCCGTCTGAGCTTCCTGACAATCTTCATGCCCCGTGCGCCGTTCTTCTCTCTGTCTTCCTTATAGGTGTCGAGCCAGTCGGAAACGAGGATGCCGGCACGTTTAGAAACGTGGCGCAGCGAAGCCTTGTCCTCGGTAAGCTGAATAATCCTTTGTGATTTTATCTTCTCTGCCGCCGCCATTGTGGTGCGGTTCTGTTCCTTGATATTGGCGTTCAGTTCGGGGAGAATGTAGAGCTTCAGGTATTCGTAACTGCGCTTGCCGTCAACATAGATGTCAAGGTATATCGACTTTGAGCCGTTTGCGAGCTTCTTGAATCGCATCCTTACCGGCTCTTTTAATTTAGTAGTTCTTGATCTTGCCATTGGAGAGCAGTATTTGTATAAATGGGTTTAGGTATTTTTGATGTATTTGTAACGGGACTTACCAGTCTATGTCGTCGGCGAGACACACGGCGTTGTCCTTTGCCTCATCGATGATCCTGGCGTAAATCTGTGTCGGTTTCACGCTTGAATGTCCGAGCATCTTCGACACTGTATAGATGTCGGTTCCTAACGTAAGCAACATCGTTGCGAAGGTATGACGGGAGGTGTGGAAAGTGACGGTTTTGGTTATCCCTGCGGCTTTCGCCCAGTTCTTCAGATATCGTAAAATAGCTTGGCGTGTAAGGGCAGGGAAAACAAATTCACCTGTCCTCTCCGGCATCCATTTCATCGCCTGTGCGCTCAACGGTATATGGAGGACACGCTGGTTCTTGCTTGCCACGATTCCGATTTTCCACCGCTCACCGTCATTGGTGATGCTTTCCCATTTGAGGCTGATGACATCGCCTAAGCGCAGCCCGCAGAAACATGAAAACAGATAGGCGCGCTTTACGGTCTCGTTTTCGCACGGAGTGGCTATAAGAGCCTTTACCTCGTCAATCGTCAGGTATTCGCGTTTGGTCTTTGGATTCTTGGGCTTGTCATTCCGGGATAGCCTGTACCACGGATTTGAGGCAATTTTTCCTGTCTGAACCGCCATGTTGAGTGAGGTAAGAAAATAACCGGTTATATTGAAAATGGATTTAGGACTGAGTTTCTCCCCGGCTCTTGTACGGTATTCATCACGAAGATAGGTTATGAACCGTAGGCAGAAAGCCTTGTCAACATCCTTGAGTATGGTCGTGCTGTCAAAGTCAGTAAGGATACGGGTATAATTAACAAGACGGTCGGCAGTCCTGATGCCTTGCCGTTTCTTCTCGGCTACAAAAGTCTTGAACCACTCCGACATCGTGACGGGAGGTTCTTCTACAACAGGAGCGGATTTCGATGAAAAATATTCGTCGATTCGCTGATGCAAGAGGTCATTCGCCTTGCGCATGGTGCGGGCGTTCTCCCTTCGGGCTTTCTCGGTTGTCTCGGCTATGAGGAACAGCCCCGTGTTCTCATAGTGATGCTTCCCGTCATAGAAATGGTCGATAAGAATAGCCTTGCGGTCTCCGGCCCGTTTCTGGAACCGCAGGTTTATCGGCACATTCCCGGCTATTTGTTTCCTGTTTCTTCCCATATTGGAGAGAGGTTTGTGTATTAGAAAAAATCTATATAAATTCGTGACTCGTTTCCGATGTTTTCCTATTCTTAACACGGTATCTGTCAGTATGGCAAAGTTACAAAATAAATCCCAAATCCATCTCACTTTGGGAAACAAAAATGACACTTAAAAGCGCAATTCTCGGAAATCATCGGAATTTGTTCAAAATTATAATAAACTAATATTAAGATATTTAATTATACTTACCCTCTCATTGTTTCCTTTGTTTTCGCTATAATGGGTATTAGGCTCCGTCCACATTGCCTAATGTGGCAACTGCGCGCAAGCGCGTTGTCTAAAAGCCAACCTGAGCCCAGTCCTAAATGTTGGTCAGGGGAAGTTCACAGCGCAGGCCTAAGAGGTCGGAATGTACGCTTGTAAACACATTGGCATCGACGATTCAAAGAGCAACCCCAGGTGCGTATTAGAGACTGTCGTTGATGAAATCGACCTTCAAATGGTTGAAGAGACTGTCTAACGCATACCGTGCGTCTATAATTGAGGCAGGAGTTGTGCTATTCTCAACAAGCTCCAGTTTTCCATTGGGGTCGGTGCAGTAGGCTCTGAGTAGTTTGAACCACATCGTCCAGTTACCGGATAGGCATTCCGAAAAGATGTGATCAAGGCAGACCTGGCTATAAGAGTCGGCATTTTCGGGAATGGCGGGTGGATTTGTACACCATTCCGAAATCATTCGCCTAATCAGTAAGTACTGAAAGTCTGTTATCCTCTCCGAATATGCATCCTCGTTTGAGCGGTCGAAAGAAGCAACTGCATCTTTGATTATCCTGGCGAGGTCGGAATCGTCAATTATGCCACATAGCCATTCGTCTATCTTGTAATAAACCAGCACCGCCATATCGAATGTAGTCTGGGGCTTTTTAGGAATTGTCGAATGTTTGGCATCGTCACGCTCTGCAGTCATGGTGATGAGTGTCCGACCGCTGGCTTGAGTCTTTGACAACATACCGAGTGTCTCCAGTTGGTCAATGAATTTGCGAACGGTCTCGAGGGACCAGTGCCATCGTTTAGCCAGATTGGTAATCGAAATTACAAGCTGGCCGGCTTCCGGGTTGACGGTCTGTCCATAGGCCGACTCATAAATGGCTGTTGCTACCGCAGCATCATGTAGAAGATTGAGATAGGCATCGAGCTTCGATGCTCTGAACGTTGTTGGCTCAGCTAGATGGTTAAGCATCTCCGGAGTGAGTCTCACACGCAATGTTCCAGTGTGAGGGATTCGATGGTTGTTCTTGTTTTTGTTCATAAAATAATTTGTTAATTAAAAGGTTATTACATCAATTTTTATAAGAGTTTAATTTCAAATTGAAGAGTGAGATAGAGGTGCAGTCGTTGCCTGAAAGAATTAATCGATGTAGCTCTTTCGTTGCCGGTCAGAGGTATCTCCAGTTGCCGAATAGGAGTACGCTCACTATCTTTTAAGATGTTGTGTCACTCAAGAAAATCCTTTTCCCTATCTTTTGATAAGTGATTTAGTCGCAGTACTCGTTTGCGGCTTGCCATACTTGGCAAGTTCCTCCTTGGTCATCGGCTCAATGGATGTCAGTTTACAGTCAAAGTCGTTAAATAGCTTCATGAAGTTGTGGTAGATTTCGGGATTATTCTTACGCCAATGGCGCTTGATCTCCTCAAACTCGCGGTACATCGACTCCTTATCCGATGGTTTGGCACGGAGTATGAAATCGGCTATGTCAAGTCCGGCTTGGCGATCCTGCTCTGAAGGATTGAGTTGTCCCATATCGAATACAGAGACATCAACTCCGACTTTTGAGAGCATTTCTGCCTTGTCATTCCAGTTCTTCTCCATCTTCAAGTCCGGCACAAGAATAACTTTTCGACCTGACAAAACTTTTGATGCTTCAGGATTAAGGCATCCGTTATTACCTCCACTGGCAAGCCAAAGGAAGTCCGGAAAGTACATAAATCCGATCAAGGCTGTTTTCTCTGATTCCACGAGCATGATATGTGTATCAGGATATTGAAGTAAAAGATGCTCGCCGAAGAAACATTGAGTGAGTTTGAAATTTTCAGGCTTCTCGCGCCATAAGGAATGAGTCCAGTTTATCAAACTGCGTTCTGACGTATTCACGCGATGTCCGTCTTTCCCATATTTGATAATCTTGCCAGTCCTGACATTCCCGTCAATATCAATTTGCCAAAAGATAGTCGAACCGTTCCATAAACAAGCCGTGCCGACTTTGTATTGTTGGAAGGCATTCCTGACCTTTTCTTCTCCAACTTTCATGCAAAGGTATTTGAAGAGGGAGTTGGATTCGTAACCTTTGAGTGAATGCATCATTAATCCCTGCGGCATGAAAATAAGAGGCTTTGGTTCAATCGGTTTTAATGGAAGGGATTGAATAGTGAAAGTTCGGTTATCTTCATAACCCTTAGGGCGCTTTTCAGGATATTCCTGAAAATATCGTGCCGGAGAATGGTCATGCTGACTGTTGCAGCCCGAATGGTCGCACCAGCCGATGTCTTCCGGAAATGCGACTTCGCCAAGACTGTCAACATACAGATTGAAAGACTTACGTCCACAATCAGGGCACCTGACTTTACAACCGGGGAAATATTTTCGTAGATGGAATCTGTAATTTTTCATTTGAAACTGGGAGTTGGATTGCACATCGCACGTTGCACATAATGCACATAGTCGATTGGTGCAAGTGCAGAAATGCCGAAGTGCAAAGTGCAATCAGTTATAGCTCTTTTTGTAGTTGCCTTTGGATATGCAGGTAATATGTCCGCTTTTGACGAGCTTCGGAAGATCATGCTTGACCGTACTTTCACTCATTCCGAATTTCTGACCTATTGATATCGCCTCATGTGTCTTGAACTCATCGGGAAGAGCTTTGAGATATTCAGCTTTAGCGGTAGGCAACGCGCTTTGAGATAGGTAAGATTCCAAATCGCTGTAACAGGTCTCATAAAACGTATTGAGTTTTATGGCCGCCACCATAGCCTCAAGAGACACAATATCACCATCCGACTCATAACAAGCCTATGATAAAAGTTGCATTACAAGAGCCATTCGTGGAACCTGATAGTCCCATTTTGCAGTCCTTGTATTGAGCAGTCTTTCATCCTCAATCTCATTCTGAAGTTGTGCGAATTCGTTATGCCAATCAACAAATCTCTCGGCAGCCGCGCCTGAGAGTTTTACGATAACCGAATGGCACTCACCGGACGCACCATTAGTCTCGGGTTGTAGTATCATCAGTCGGTCAATAACTTCTTTCCATATCGCTTCCGGATTATAACTTTCCTCCTTATTTAGCACTGTTTTACTCCATAAGGGAATCTTGTTGTCCTCGGATTTGACAAATATAAATCGGTCGATGAATCCATTCTTTATGAGATTCTGCTTTGCCAATTCCGGAAGCATAGTCGCCTGAGTAGTTCCTATAAGGCTTACACAGGGATATTCTATTGATAATGATTGAGTCTGCTCCTTTCTGGAATTTATCAGTTGCCCGTTTGTGAAAATGGACAGCATATCAGTAATCAATGAACTGGTATTGTATCTGTCTGCGGTGCGGAAGAAGCCGATTATCTCGTCATACTTCACGCAAAGACCTCTGAAATTGTCCGCATGCAGTTTGACCATCGCTTCCTGTGTGAAATCAGAAATCAAAGTCCTGATCAATTTAGGCGCCACTGGCGGTTCTCCTTGAGAATTTGATTTCTCGTGTTGAGCTTTCAACGCTTGGTATTCTTTATATTGCTCGGCATACTCCTTTTCCCGTTCGCGGTCAATATCGCATAGGGGGCGGAAAGCGAATTCCAACGGCGGTGTTTTCCCGATGCCAGGTCTGCCAACAAGTATCATATAGAACATTGGTGCGACTTCCCAACCTTCACGGGACCGGATTCTGCGCGAATTGCCAATAGCGGCTGCAGCAGCCGTTATCATACAGCTCGCAACGAACTCCAGCTTGAAGCTACGCTGTTTCACCAGATGCAAAATCAGCTTCTGCATCTTCTGAGGGAACACCTCCAGCGGAAAACTATCCCGGGTTATTCCCTGCGATGTCCGCGCAAGCGCATTGCTTATGGCAAGAGTGGAGATTAAGTTTTCAGTCATATTATATCCCCAGATTACCAAACGATTTAGGTTTTCGGCGAACATCTGCCGACAACTCTTTTAAAAGCTCATTTGTAGTCTTCGAGCGGTCATTACGACTTCGTTTCTGATATTCCATCAGTTCTGACGGTCGGAATTCCAGCATCTTTCCCGGTTTATAATACGGGATTTTCCCTGCGCGGGCCCACTTGTATACAGTATCAGTGGACCTGTTTAAGAGAGCGGCAGCCTCTTCTATACCGATAAGTTTTTCATCTTGAGGATATGCTTTGAATGAGTTGCGCCACCACTCATCAAAATCTTTTCTGAGAGATTTTATTTCTTCTGTGAGGGCTCCAATCATTTCAGGGAGCATCTCGAATGTAAATTGCGACATATTATTGAAATTTTAAATTATGCCGCAAAATTAGTCTCGGAACCAACGGTGCGCCAGCGTGTGCCGGAGCGGTGCGGGGAACCAAACCGGTTGCACCGGACTTTAACCGGCTTTAACCACAGGCTATGCTTGACTATTTATAATCTTATTCAGATTGACTAGAGACAACTTCTTGTCCAGTTCTACAATGTCAATCATGAACCGTCCATCTTCCGACTAGAGTTTTTTCTTTATGGATGCCTCGGTAGAATTCTTAAATACGACAGGAAATTGGGTTTTGAGAAAATGAGCAATCCCTATATTATCCTTTTTCAACCGTTTGCCTATATTCCAGCCGAAATGATGAAGATCAAGCGTACTGATACGATGAATCTCTCTATTGACCGCAGCCGTATGTTGATTTGGTTCATAATTGATTGCGAATAGTTTCATCGAATTGACAAGATTGTCAATTTCCTCGGGCGTGAGAACCTGATGGAACGTCATTCTTGTATATTCTGCAATCTCTTTGAAAATGGGAGGGAGCACTGTCGGCTTTTGTTTCGTGTCCCGACTGTTCCATTTGTGACTGATGTTTTTTACCCAAGGATAAATCAGATACCGCACACTACATTCGGTAATCCAACCGCCGGTGAGTAGCAGTACGAAAATTAGGATAACGAAAAGTACCGTTACTATGGTCGAGGTGCCTTTTTCCGACATGTTGATGCCGGAAGTAATTGCACATGCCATAAAAACAAGGCATGCTAAAATTCGGAGAGAATAATATAATTTATGATTCATAAAAGTACATTTGTGCGAATGTTTATGCAAAGATATATCTGAGAAACGGTTGAAAACAAGAGGTGCTCCTGACAGTTAGAGTTAATTAAGAAAGAAGATGATATTTATATAGTTAAAAACTTGACTTATCGTGGCTTGGGTTAGTAAAATAGCTGATTTAACTATATAAATATCAGCCCCCAAATGTAGGAATTTTTATCTTTTGCGATTATATCTATATTCTATATATGGAAAATCCTCCGATGAAAGAGGATGAATACTACACCTTCTTTCCCCGGAGGAATGGATAATCAATGACTGCTTATTTCAGCGAGATTCTGTCTGTTGTTATTCGTTTTGCGGACGGCAGAAGTTGAGCATATATCTGCGTTGTAGTTACGTTAGCATGATCAAGTAATTTGCTGACCGTGAAGATGTCAGTACCGGCGGCGAGTTGGAGAGTGGCGAACGTGTCTCGGAATTTGTGGAATGTGATGTGTTTTGTAATTCCGGCTGCTTTCAGCCACTCTTGCAGAGGGCGTTGAGCCATGTGGCGTTGGAAGTCCTTGAACACCTTTCCGGTTTTGCGCTCTCCGCACAGTGCGAGCATCTCTGCACTTAGAGGGTGACAAGTTTCTTTCTTCGTTTTCTGAATACGGATGAACATCGAGATTTCGCCATCCGCATCCTGTCGTATGTCTTCCCACTTGAGATTCAGGATATCGCTGAGGCGCAATCCTGTGAGGATTGAGAAAAGCGATGCGCGTTTCAGTCCGGGCAATCGGCATTCAGTCGCGGCCAGCTTCTTCACTTCGTCGACTGTGAGGAAGTCCTTCTTGACCTCCTCATAGTCGATTTGATCAAGATAGTCATTGAGGTTCTCTTTCAATAGACGCTCTTTGTGTGCCTCTTTCAGAAGAGCACGGAAAAGAGAGAAGTAGCCGGCTGCAGAATTGCGGTTAATCTTTCGTTTGGTATGCTTTATCTGATTGGCATTGAGCAGATATGAACGGAATTTGTTGCAGAAGTCGATGGTTATATCTCCGAAGGTGCAGCTTCCTTTAGTGAACTGACGGAAATGCAAATAAGAGCATTTCCATTTCTGATGACGTCCTTTGCTTTTTCGTTCGAAATAAGCGAGGAAGTCGAGTTTCGGAGTCTCGCGGTCAAGAAATCCGAACTCGCTGTTGATCAGCTGCTCCTGACGGCGGCAACGTATCAGTTCTGCGCGATTGAGTATAGACTCATTATACTCCTTCTGAAACTGGGTTGTCGGATTCTCATAGATATAGAATCCCAGATACTCGCGTCGGGTGTTCCTGTTGGTTTGGGGATTGCGTACAGCAGGATAAAAATCCAGATAGACTGAAAGTCTTCCTTTCGTCATTTTCGCCGTGCGCACATTTACTGATGGGACGGTGTTCTTTCTCATTGTTTATTACTTATTGTTGGTTATTTGATTCTGAAATTGCTGCAAAACTAATTGAAAATCAAGCGGTGCGCTATTGCGGTGCGGTGCAGCTATGCTTATGCACCGGTTATTATTAAATTTTAGGAATTCCAAGGACTTTGTCGAGACTCGCACGCTCGATATATACTCGGTTGTCACGGTAGATTCGAGGCACTTTATATGTACGGACATAGTACGATATTTGGTCTCGTGTCATTCCATAAGCACCCATTGCCTCTTGAATCGAATAATATTCCGAGGCCAGTTCCGGGTTTACTCCCATAGCGGCATCTACTTCCTGCCGGAAGTAATAGACTATATTTCGTACTTTTTGTTTTGTGATTTTCAACTCAGAGACTAAGCGATACAACGCCTCCTTTTTCATGCCGAACTTAGTGCAGACTTCATCGACTGTGTACCACTCATCTTTATTGACTACTTCCTCTACCGGTTTGCCGAAGATACGGTCGATGTGCTTCTTGCTCCAGAGTGTCTTTCCTCGGGATACCGTTTTGGGGATGTTGTGTTTTGCCGCCATCTTATAAAGCCAGCTGTTACCGATGCTAAATTTTTCCAGCACCTCTTTAGAGGTATAGAATTCGGTAATAGGTTCTGACTCCTTTTTCTCTCTCTTTACATAGTCGACTGCATTGTCAAAGAGAGTTTCGATGTCAGCTCGCCTGATTCGGGTTCTACCCTTGAATTGAATGCAGGGAATGATATTGTTCGACAGATAATAGTAGACAGTTCTGCGACACAGACCAAGAAGGTTGGCACACTCTGTCGGAGAGAGGTAATCTCGCTGGGGACTCTCAATCATCGACGAAGAGTCGTTGATTGCTTTTTGGGTCGATGCAACGTGTTCTTCACGTTTACGTTGCTTGTAAGCATGTTCGGCACAACGCTTGCTGCAATAGCGTGTCGAGCTTTTGCGAGCGATGAAACTTGCTCCGCAATGCTCACAGATCTTTTCAAATTCAATTGTACTGCTCATTTTATTATGCCTTTGATTAGCATTAATTCTGTTAAAAGTGTGCAAGAGCGTGCAACCATGTGCAATGGCGAGCAATACTCGTCCACACCTCGGAAAATGGGCTGACGTACAAAAGAGAAAGCGAAAAAAGATACACAAACGGCAAAAAAAGCCCGTGAAATGCCCGATTTGGCGAAAAAAATAACGCCCGGATTTCAGGCGTTATTGGTCATTATTAGTATTTTAACTGCTTTTATATCAATTAGCTACTTCCCGATGCAGAAGTTGGTGAAGATGGATTGGAGGATGTCGGGGGTGGTGATGGTGCCGGTGACGGTGGAGAGGTGATGGAGGGTTTCGCGGAGGAGCTGAGCTGCCAGGTCGGTTGGAATATTGGCGCGGAGAGCATCGATGAAGTCGGAAATGGAGCCTGCAGCGAGAGTGAGAGCCTGTGCGTGGCGAGTGTTAGTCAGCATAACTTCACCGTTTTCGCGGTCGGCGAATTTCTCGATTTTGGCTAGGAGTGCCTGCTGGAGCACATCGATTCCTGCACCTGTTTTGGCTGAAATAGCGATTGCGCCGGAGGGTGGGGTAGTCGTTGCGATGTCAGATTTGTTATACACCGTGATTATACGCCACGAATCGATACCTTCGAAGCAGTCTGTCATATCCGTTATGTTGTCGGTGCTGTCGATGACATGTAGTACAATACATGCTGCGTTAGCCGCTTTGTATGAGCGATCAATGCCTATGCGTTCTATCGCATCATCGGTATGCCTCAGTCCTGCGGTATCCTGGAAGCGGATGAGATAATCGCCTATTTCAAGGGTGTCTTCGACAATATCGCGCGTAGTGCCGTGTATATCGCTTACGATGGCTCTTTCGTCGCCAAGAAGTGCATTAAGAAGGGAAGATTTGCCAGCGTTGGTTTTACCGACAATTGCTACCGGAATTCCGTCTTTAATAGCCGCACCGGTATTGAAAGTCCCTACGAGACGCTCTATTTCAGTTTTTGTTTCCTCTGCAAGATTAAGCAGGCGTTCCCTTGAGGCGAATTCGACATCCTCTTCCGAGAAATCAAGTTCGAGTTCAAGCAGGCTTGCCAGTTCTATGAGACTGTCGCGGAGCGTGTCGAGTCGTTTCGAAATGCTGCCTCTCATCTGATTGATGGCAATACGATGTGCGGCCCTCGACGACGAAGCGATAAGATCGGCAACCGCTTCAGCTTCGGCAAGATCGAAGCGGCCGGCCGCGAATGCACGGCTGGTAAACTCGCCCCGTTCGGCAAGTCTGGCGCCTGCTTTTATCAATGAGTTGATAAGTTCGCGTTGGATCCATCGTGAGCCGTGAACACTTATTTCGACTGTGTCTTCCGAGGTATAAGAGGCCGGCGCTCTGAATACGGTTATCACTGCCTGGTCAAGGATTTCTCCGTTTGAATCGAGTACTTCTCCAAGATGAGCCGTATGACTTGCGACAGTCGCAAGTCGTTTGCCCCGCCATATGTCATCTGTGATCCGGAGCGCGTCGGGGCCGCTGACACGGGCTACGGCTATTCCCCCGCTGCCATGAGGGGTCGATATGGCGCAGATAGTATCGTTGGTAGTGTTCATCGTTTCTTTGTTCTTGTGTTCCATTGTCTGAAATTAGCCTGCGCCTCGATCTCGTTTTCTATGTCATCAGGCAGACAGTTGAAAAAGTCGAAGCCTGTGATTTCCTCAACCTGATCGACGCTTACGGCCATAGTCTCGAGGCCTTCCTCCGGAGCGGTATTCGGCATGATGAACCCAATGGCACGCGGCGGGATGGAGTAGGGCGCCAGGACGACTTTGAAGAATCTTTCCGGTACGGGGATTGACGATTCTCCTATTGCGCGGGGCATGCGGTCGGTCAATATAGGGCCGCAGGCAATAATGAGCACACTGTCGCGGGCTACCCATTCCCTGCATTTGTTTTCGAGCGACGACCACCGGCCTCCGTTGAGGGCATGTGTCTGCGGACATATGTTCGTCAGATAGTGTGAATCGAGCATTGCCTGCGAATCCCACTTCATGTCGCCTGCGGGAACCATATGCCCGCGGTCGAAACCTGAATTACGGTAATCGTCGAGCGTCGCGCATCCAAGTACGTCATCGTCAGGCCGAAACTTCGACACTCGTTTTTCCGTACCGTTTGCCTTGTCGGACGTAAGTTCCCATACGCAATAATTAGGCTGATGCATTGCAGGATTGAACGAAACTGTGAAACCGGTATAAAAAAGCTTTATTTCCGGTGTCTCATCCGGTATTGTAATCTCTGTCAGACATTCCGTGTTAGTCTGTGCGGCCCTGTAGTAATCTTCGCGATTTTGTTTAAGTATATTGCCGCAACACACTAATACTACGCAGAGTATAGCACCAAAGCCACTCAGCGAAAGAATGCCTTTCGCTCTTTTAGATATTTCTTTCGGGCGCTTTTTGCGCCGATTTATATATTCATTACGTTTTCCTGCCATTTCAGTTGATATGAGAAAGAGATTCCGACAGATTGTCGAGTGCCGCCAGATCGAGATCCGCCGAAAGGCTGAATCTCAGACGATCGGTGCCAGGTGGAACCGTCGGGGTACGTATCGGCAATACGCAGAACCCGTCTGACCTTAAAGACCGGGACCATTCCACGGCTTTGGAGGCATTTCCGGCAATTAGAGGCTGGATATGCCCTCCGGAAGTCGATCCACCGTAGGGACGAAGTATTTCTGCAAGGCGTAATCCGAGTTTTTTCAGATGACTCCGGCGCGAATCCATTCCTGTCATATTGCGGAACACATGCTCGCTCCATGCGATGACGAAAGGAGGCAGAGCCGTCGAAAAAATAAAGCTCCGAGCCTTGTTTATAAGGAATTGACGCATCACATCGTCAGTAATGGCATATGCGCCGGCCGAAGCGAGTGCTTTTCCAAAAGTTCCTACGATGATATCCACATCATCGCGGCTTGCGCTTGAAGCGACCAGCCCGAGACCTGCCTGCCCTTCGACACCTACGGCATGTGCCTCGTCTACAAGTAGAATTGCTCCCGGAGTTTTCCGTTTGATCTCGGCAACAGCATCGATGTCGGCCCTGTCGCCGTCCATGCTGTAGACACTTTCAGCAATTATCAGGATATTGACATACTCTTTGGAGGCTTTTGCCACTAAGGACGCCAGATGACTGTAATCGTTATGACGGAAGCGTGCGAATGGTGCTCCCGACAGTTTTATACCGTCGATGATACTTGCATGTACAAGCTTGTCGGCTATGATGTATGTGTTTTTTATAGAGCCTAATGCGCTGACGATTCCCGTATTGGCATGATAGCCGCTGTTGAACAGGAGAGCTGCCGAGCCATAAGCATCCGCCAATGTAGCTTCGAGCGATGTAAAAGTTTTTTGGCTGCCTGCAAGCAGTCGCGAAGCCGATGCCGAAAGCGGAGCCGTGGCAGCTGCTTCACCGGCAAGAAAACTTTCACGGAGAGAGTTGTCGGCAGCCAGTCCGAGATAGTCGTTCGAGCTGAGATCTACAAGTGAGGCCCGACTGTCTTCCAATGCAACAGTCCGCAGATTGCCACTTGCCGCCGTCTCTTCAAGTATCGATTTAATAATTGTGTTCATCTTTCAGTATCTCAAGCATTTTTCGACATAAAGTCCGAAGCTGATCGTCGCTGATTATATACGGAGGCATGATATAGGCGTTCCGGCCGAAAGGACGGATCCATACTCCGTTTTCAACACATTTACGTTGGAATATACCGACGTTGACAGATCGTTTCATCTCAACGACACCGATAGATCCGAGCACACGCACATCGGCTACTCCGGCCATTGCGCTTGCCGGTGCCAGTTCTTCTTTAAGAATAGATTCGATATGGGCTATACGAGCTCCCATATCCTGTTCGGCAAGCATGCGGGCCGATTCTATCGCAATGGCGCATGCGAGCGGATTGGCCATGAATGTCGGGCCGTGCATGAGAACACCAGCTTCGCCTCGCGAAATGGTATCGGCCACCGACTGCGTGGTCAGTACTGCGCTCATGGTTAGATAACCAGCTGTCAGACCTTTTCCGATGCACATTATATCGGGCTCGACTCCGGCATGTTCCCAGGCGAAACATTTGCCCGTACGCCAGAATCCTGTGGCAATTTCGTCGAAAATCAGCAGAATGCCATATTTGTCGCAGAGCTGTCGCAATCGGCGCAGATATTCGGGATGGTAAAACCACATTCCACCCGCGCCCTGCACGACAGGTTCGAGAATAAACGCGGCGATTTCACTTCCTTTTTCCCGGAATAATTGCTCTACGGGTGCTATATCTTCATTATTCCATTCACCGTCGAAACGCGAACGTGGCTGAGGCACGAAGAAACGTACCGGGAGTGCAGCTCCGAAAGCGCCGTGCATTCCCGTGACGGGATCGCAGACACTCATGGCGTTCCATGTGTCGCCGTGATAGCCGCTGCGTATTGTGGCGAAATTGGTCCTGTGGTGATCGCCCGAAGCACTGATCGCAGCCTGTACAGCCATTTTCATAGCCACTTCGACGGCAACCGATCCGGAATCGGCATAAAATATATTGTGCATGGAGGGCGGCGTCATGCTGAGCAGGATTTTGCCAAGTTCGATAGCCGGTTCATGAGTAAAGCCTCCGAACATCACATGGCTCATTTTGTCGAGCTGCCGCTTGGCCGCCTCATTGATTCGCTTATTGTTGTAGCCGTGGATTTCGCACCACCACGACGACATGCCGTCGATCAGTTCGGTACCGTCGGCGAGTGTTATGACAGCACCTTCGGCATGATCGACTTTATATGTCGGGAGGGGATCAATTGTAGATGTATAGGGATGCCACAGATGTTCGCGGTCCCAGGAGTCGTGTAGAGGATTGTCTTTTTCCATACTGCAAAATTACTCATTTTATCTCTTTTTGTTTAATTTTGCACTCATAAAGCGGTCCTGATTATGAGAATCACTATCATCACTCCGGTATATAACCGTGCCGACTGTATCGGTCGCTGCCTCGAAAGTGTTGCGGCCGAGAACATTGGCGGGGCTAAAGTGGAGCACGTCATAGCCGACGACGGTTCGACCGACGACTCCGCGGCTATAGTCGAGGCTTTTGCCGAGACTCATCCCGATGTCCGGTTGGTGCGTCTCAGCCGCAATTCAGGACCTAATGCTGCCAGAAATGCGGCGATTGCTGCTGCTTCGGGTGACTTCGTGCTATTCATAGACAGCGACGATTGTCTTGCGCCGGGTTCGATATCTCTCATAGAAAAAGCTATTTCTGAAAATCCCGGCTACGATCAGTATCTTTTTTCCTGTAGCCATAACAGGAATGAACTTTCGGCATATGGGGGACAGCATGTTTTCACATATGATGATTTTTTACTGGGGAAAGTCTCCTTTGATTTCGCGCATGTCATAAACCGCAGAACAGTTCTCGACTTCCCTTTCGACGAGAGTCTACGCATACATGAATATCTCTTTCATCTCCGTTTTTACCGGAAAGCCGGCCGTATTCTGTTTATCGATAAACTCGTATCTGTCGTAGATACCGGCCGCAACGATCATGTGACATACACCACCCGTAAGACCAACGACCGTGCATTGGCCGAAAGCCTTACATATTGCCGCCTGTTCATCTCCTGGTTTTCCGGCGATCTTGCCCGTTCACCTGAGGGTAGCCGTCTCCTCGACTCGTTGAAGACAGATTTCCGGCGCTTCTCCATCCTGAGCGGGGACTATGGCGAATCCCGCAGGGCCGCCTCCGAGGGATATAAAGTAACCCTGCCATATCGTTTGTTGGAATTTACCCGTACTGGGCGTCTTGCGTGGGGTGCTGTCAAGATTGCCATGAAAATCAAATGGTCATTGTCCGACAGATTGAAAAGATAGCTTGTTCCGTTGTCTCTTTTTTGTAAGATAACCGTCCAGCGTTCAGTCGGAATGTCGCCGTTTTTTCTGTTAAGAAAACATTAAATATTCATTCTGCTGTCAGATGAATGTTCTGAATCCTTTATATTTGCGTCAAAAACATAGCAACATGAGACAGAAGATACTTGTTGTTGACGATGAGGATACACTTTGCGAGGCCTTGCGCTTCAATCTTGAAGCCGAAGGCTATGAGGTGGATACGGCTCTGAGCGCTGAAGAAGCTCTTGGCATGGACCTGAAATCTTATAATCTGTTTATTCTCGATGTTATGATGGGCGAGATTTCCGGTTTCCAGCTTGCCTCTGTCATCAAATCGTCGCCGGCTACAGCGTCGATACCGATTATATTCTGCACCGCACTTGACGGTGAAAACGACGAAGTGCATGGTTTGGACCTCGGGGCCGACGATTATATTTCCAAACCATATTCTGTCAGGACATTGATTGCCCGGGTTCGTTCCGTACTCCGGCGTAATACTGCGGAGAATACTGTCGACGGAGATGACGAGGCTTTGACATATAATGGATTATGTGTTCTTCCGAATAGAAAAATGTGTATGGTTGATGGCCTGGAGGTGAAAATGCCCCGTAAGGAATTTGAGATTCTGGCCGTTCTGATGCAGCATCCCGGTCATATTTTTTCGAGAGAAGACCTTCTCAGGCGCATATGGCCCGAGGAAGTCATTGTGCTCGATCGTGTGGTAGACGTCAATATCACACGCATTCGTCAGAAAATCGGTCCCTATGGCCGCAATATTGTCACACGTTCAGGCTACGGTTATGTCTTTGTGGAGTAAGGTGTCATATCCTTCGCGTCTGTTTCTCTGGCTGTTGTGCTATTCTCTGCTGATGGTCGGAGGCTTTGTGGCATATCAGTATGGCCGCGAAAAAGAATTCAAGGCCGAAGAACTCAATCTCAGGCTCCAGCTCGTCAACGAACGCATACTGACCGATCTGGGCGATGGAATCGACATCGGCACAATAGTCCGCGGAAGCGACTCTCCGTCAGGAAAGCTGCGCGTGAGTCTCATCGACAGGAATGGACGTATGGTTTACGATAATTTTACCGGAAACCCCGATTCTGCCGACCATAGCCGGCGAAGCGAAGTCATCGGTGCGAGGACACGGGGAAATGCCTACACCGTGCGACGTCATAGCGCGAGCACAGGCGACACATATTTCTATTCGGCCACCTGCGGCGACGACGGCATGATTGTCCGTACAGCCGTACCTTACGATGTCTCTTTGCTGGAACTGCTCGAGGCTGATTATGGATTTCTGCGTATTATGGGGCTGATGACGGTCCTTATGTGTGTGCTCGGTTTTTTTGCCACGCGAAGGATAGGCAGTCATATCTCGCGCCTGTCCGATTTTGCCTCTAAAGCCGAAAGGGGCGAGAAGATATATGATACGGCTCCCTTTCCGAACGATGAACTCGGTCGTATATCCAACAATATAGTGCGTCTGTATGCACGTCTTCAGCAAGCCGTGTCCGACCGCGACCGCGAGCATCGCGAGGCACTCCGCCAGCAGCAGGAGAAGGAAAGGATTAAAAAACAGCTCACGAATAATATAAATCATGAACTGAAGACTCCCGTGGCGTCCATCGGCGTCTGTGTCGAGACGCTCATCGCACATCCTGAAATGGATATCGCTAAGCGCAACGAGTTCCTTAGACACTGTCAGGCCAATTCCGACAGACTGAAGCGGCTGCTGACCGACGTTTCGATGATCACTCGTCTCGATGATGGAGGAAATGCAGTCGCGATGGAGATAATCGATCTTGCCGCGGTAATCGGCGAAGTCGTCGACGAATGCATTCCTCTTGCCGATACCAAAGATATGACGATAGACTGTGACGTGAAATCGCCTTTGATGATAAAGGGCAATCAGGCGCTGTTGTCGTCAGTGTTCCGCAATCTTATCGATAATGCCGTGGCATACAGCGGAGGAAACAAAATAGATATCCGGAGCGTTATTATAGACAGTAAAATAATTGTTATTGTTGCCGACAATGGCGCAGGTGTCGCCGACGAGCATCTTCCGCGTCTGTTCGAGCGTTTTTACCGTGTGGACAAGGGTCGCTCCCGTGCGGCCGGAGGCACTGGTCTCGGGCTCGCCATTGTAAAGAATGCTGTTATATTGCATGGCGGTACCGTAGGAGTCGCTAAACGCTCCTCGGGCGGCCTTATTTTTACCATCACACTCTCAGGATTATGAAAGAAAGACTTACAATCGCTCTCGTAGCCCACGATCACCGCAAAGCCGATATGGTCGACTGGGCAAAGTATAATGCCGCATATCTCTCCAGACATCATCTTGTCTGTACCGGTACAACCGGCGGCCTGATCCGCGACGCTTTCGAACGTGCCGGAATCGAAGCCGACATCGAGTGTATGAACTCGGGCCCCATGGGCGGTGATGCAGAGATTGCCGCAAAAGTTGTGCGTGGCGAGGTGGATCTTGCGGTATTTCTGATCGACGATCTCAATCCGCAGCCACATGAGGCGGATATCCAGATGTTGCTGCGGCAGTGTCGTCTGCACAATGTGCCGATAGCCTGCAACCGCATAAGCGCCGATCTCATGATATCGAGTCGCCTGTGGGAGGATCCCGACTATACGCCTCGCGAGCAGAGCTATACGCATTTCGAGCGCAAACCGCAGGCATAGATGTTATTAAACAAGCTCTTGGAGAGCGTTTGAAATTGACTTATGTTAAGATTTAGAGAAGATTTCCGAGACTGTTTTGAGATTGAATGAAGGAATTATGGGGTTCCATAATGACTGAATGAAAGCTTAAAACAGGCCGGAAAGGCCTCTAAAGATTTCATAAAGTTAAATTCAAACGTTCTCTTAATATTTATGCAATATTTTTGAAATGAATACGGGCTTATTTTGTAGTGAAAAACAAAATAAGCCCGTATTTTATGGAATATGTCTTTCTTTGTATTATCATTTTTCTGTTTTTGCTGGCGGTCTTCGATCTGTCGGTAGGCGTGAGCAACGATGCCGTAAACTTTCTTAATTCGGCAATCGGCTCGAAAGCCGCATCTTTCAAAAGAATAATCATAGTGGCTTCCGTCGGCGTTTTTATCGGCGCCGCTATGAGCAACGGTATGATGGATATCGCCCGGCATGGCATTTTCAGACCGGAATACTTCTCGTTCTATGATCTGATATGTATTTTTATGGCCGTGATGGTGACGGATATAATCCTTTTGGATGCCTTCAATACACTCGGAATGCCTACATCTACCACCGTCTCGATGGTGTTCGAACTTTTAGGTGCTTCTTTCGTGGTCGCGCTTATCAAAATGGCCGGAGGTGTTGATCTCGGATTGAGCGATCTGTTAAATACCGAAAAAGCGCTTTCGGTCATTATCGGCATTTTCCTTTCTGTCGCTATCGCGTTTGTGTTCGGTACGTTCGTGCAGTTCCTTACGCGTTTTCTGTTTTCATTCAACTATAAAAGCCGTCTGAAATGGAAAATAGGAATCTTTGGCGGCATCTGTGCCACGGCCATAGTATATTTCCTGATGATAAAAGGCGCGAAAGACCTCACGTTTATGACGCCCGAAGTAAAAGCATGGATAGCCGCTCATACGGCACTGATTATAGCATGCTGTCTTGTCGGCTTTACCCTTATCATGCAGTTGCTTCATGCGCTGAAGGTCAATGTACTTAAGGTGATCGTGCTGATGGGCACATTCGCGCTTGCCATGGCTTTTGCCGGTAACGATCTTGTCAACTTTATCGGTGTTCCCCTGAGCGGACTGGCTTCCTATCAGGATTATATGGCTTCCGGTAGCGGCGATGTTGACGCTCATCTGATGGGCGCTCTCAACGGGCCTGCCAATACGCCTATCTATTTTCTTATCGGAGCCGGTGTGATAATGGTGGTCGCCCTTGCCACATCAAAGAAAGCCCAGAATGTAGCCAAAACCGAAATCGGACTTGGCTCGCAGCAGGTCGGCGAAGAGATGTTCGGCTCGTCGCGTATAGCGCGCCGTCTGGTGCGATGGTCGCTTTACCTGATTGCGCGTGTATGCAGTATCACTCCCCCGCGGGTGAGAAAGGCTATCGCGAGGAGATTTGATGTAAATCAGGGCATAGTGGAAGACGGGGCTGCATTCGATCTTATCCGTGCTTCGGTCAATCTTGTGCTTGCCGGTGCTCTTATTGCCCTCGGAACATCCATGAAACTTCCGCTTTCAACTACCTTTGTCACATTCATGGTCGCGATGGGTACATCTCTCGCCGACCGGGCGTGGGGACGTGAGAGTGCCGTATTCAGAATTACGGGTGTAATATCAGTGATAGGTGGTTGGTTCCTGACTGCAGGAGTAGCTTTTATAGGTGCCGGACTTATAGTGACTCTCATGCACTTCGGGGGACATTGGGCTATGTTCGCTCTTGCGGTCCTTACACTCATCATAATCATCAGAAGTAACCGCCGCTTTTCAAAACATGGCCGTAACGAGGGCGGAGATACGCTTTTTCAGACCATTCTTGCCACTGAAGACCGTGCCGAGTGCGAACGTCTGTTCCTGCTTTATGTATCGGAAAACCAGCAGGAATTCCTTCGTTTTTCCGACCGTATGTATAGGGATATCGTTATGGCGCTGATAAAAGAAGACGCACGTACGCTTTCGCGGTCTGAAATCGCTCTTCAGCGGCAGAAATTGACTCTCAAGAATATAAGGCGCAAGGAAACATTGTGCCTGAAGAGTCTCGAGAGGGGTTCGGCAATTGAAAAAAGTGCATGGTTCCATCTTTCAAACAATTGCTGCATGTCGATATTGTATAATATGCGCCGAATTTCAGAGGTTTCTTCAGAGCATGTGGCAAATAATTTCAATCCATTGCCGTCGCAATATATCGAAGAACTTGAAAACGTGCGGGATATTGTCTGCTCGCTGTTCGATGACGCAATCGCGACTATGGAGTCGGGTGATAATGCGGCTATTACGGCTTTGCGCCGCCGTGCCGAGAAAGTAAAGGCAAAAGTATCGGAGTGCTATCATGCTCTGCATGTGCGCCTGCATCTTGTAGCCGAGTCGGAAGTAGCCGTGCTCTATGTATATCTCAACCTTCTCCATGAGACCCGAGAGGCGGTATCGTCGCTGCGCAAATATCTCAGAGCACATGCCAAACTCTCAGATCCCGAATATGCCGGCTGATCCGTACCGGACAAAATACATCACCTCAGGCTTTTGTTCTGAGGTGATGTTCGCTATATGAAAGTGTGGCTTTTCTTATTGCCATGTTATCTGGCAGACATTCCTTTTTGAATGTCTACTGTCACTTTTTCTCCGTTGACAGTCAGTATGACTTTGCAATTTTTGAAAATCGTCAGGCGTTTGAACTTTAATTTGTATGTAGCCGTACCGTCGATGATGTCGCATCTTATTTGTTTGGCAGGATATGTTTCTCCGTCATTGTATAGCACTGCTTCGGTAATTTCAACCTTCTGTGGGGCGTTCCTGTCAAGGAGTACAATATTTGTGCCTCTTATGTTGTTTATGCTGTGATAGCGGATTTCAGCGGAGGCGTAGAGTACTCCGAGGCTTAGAATTAATGATAGGAATGTTCTTTTCATGTGAAGTCTGTTTTTGTGGTTTGACGCTGCGAAATTAGATTCAACCGCACTTGATTACAAGAAAATTCCTCATTCAAATGTCCTCATTTACATAGGTAACAGGCTGATTGTCAACACGGGGAATGGTTGAAAATTCCTCATGCTGACAATCAGGAGATTACAATTACATTTTAGACACGAAATATTCTCGGTCAGGAGCGCCGGAAGCAAGTATACGGTCTTTAAGCCGACTTCTGCGATTGTAGAAATTCTTGATTTTTATATTCGTGAAGATACATACTGCCCGAGGAGAGAAACCGGCATATAGATATGTAAGAAAGGTCAGATCGTTTTTATTAAGTTCGGGTAACTCTTCTTTAACCTTGACAAGTATATCATTTAGAAAGGCATTGACAATTTTTTCAAGTTCTACGATGCTCTTTGGATCTCGCAATGCCAATATATGCTTTTCCACTTCATTATAAAGCGAAAGTTTTATATTTTCTGATCCGCTCTTTTCAAAATATTCATTACATAGCATATTTAAAGTGTCGAGCCGACTGCTATAAAGTGAATTGGCTTTTGCCTCCAATTCATGATTTCGATCTGTTCTCTCAGCTATGAGCAGTGATAATTCTTCGATCTCTCTGCGTCTGATGATAAATTTACGCCGTACTATTATAAAAATCGTGCCTCCGCTTATAAGCATGCAGGACAAAATCACACCTAAAATCAGCCATGCTTTATGTGAACTTTCTTTAGATATGTCAATCTGCTTTTCATAGTCATTACGAAGAATATCTATTGTTTCCTTAAGTTGACCTTCTCTTGAGACGGGACATCTTACGATTCCTCTGTCAGTATATAGAATCAGAATATCATTTTCATCGAATGAATCGCTGAACGGAAATTCAAGAGTAATATTCCATTCGGCACTTTTCCCGAATGATTCATCGGCCTGTGCTATGAGAGAGAATGGTTCCAGGGGTTTATATACACTGTCGCAATTTACCCATTCTGCTTTATAGATTGTAAAAGGAGTATTGTCACTTTTCAGTTCAAAAGATATTCTCACTCTTTCATTTTCATTGGAAAGGGTTCTGCAGCGCATTTCAAGCTTTTCTGATGAAGCGGATATATCGCCGGAAATGGTACGAGTGACAATATTGGTGCCCTCTGTCGAAAAACAATAAAGAAAAAGGAGTGTTATACAGATCGATAAACGATATATTTGATGCCTGCGGAAATAACGTCTTACCGAATAAAGTTTATTATCTTTCATATTCTCTTTGAAAGTAGGCAGATTATGCGTATTGATCATTTCTGTTGTCGGAGCTTTTGTTCGAAGATTTCAAAATGTTCTTCACCCCATTTCAGCATGGCATCAATTATTGGCAATAAAGATTTGCCAAGATCTGTGATTTTATATTCGGAACGAGGCGGTAACTCCGGATAAATGATTTTGGTGACAAGACCGTCTTCTACCATCTCTTTCAACTGTATGTCAAGGACGCGGGGAGTCGCTTCCGGAAGCCGCCTGTGTATCTCGCTTGGGCGTATGGACTCTCCTGACCGCAATTCATCAAGTATACATGATTTCCATTTGGATTCTATAAGACTCATTGTCAGGCGTAAGGGACAATCGAGGTCTATAGGTGTCTTCTTTACGTATGTCATAAAAATTTTTGTGGCAAAGATAATCAAATATCACTGAAAATCAGTATACCGAAAAATTATTCGATATACGAAAAAATTTTCGGTACTTGATTTATTTACAATACAATAATAATTTTGTAGTCGAAATAAGACAAGAATAATATGAGAAACGAGCTTAAAGAATTTGAAGCCGTGGCGAAAGCCGCCGAAAAGTTTGTGCGCAGTGTTGCCGAAGGCGACAGCAAATATGCAAAAACTCTTTTCACTGAGGATGCTGTATTGTTTGGTATCCTCGACGGTGTATTGGAACATGGTTCGATCGAACAGTTCTATCACAATGTTGATACCGTAGGAGCCGGCGACAACTTTAGGGCACGGATCGACGTGCTTGCGGTGGAGGAAACTATTGCCGTTGTCCGGGTGCTTGAAGAAGGCTGGGGCGGACGTATTGATTTCACCGACTTTCTTCTGCTTCTGAAGCTTAACGGTGAATGGAAATGTGTGGCGAAAGCTTACAATCAGAATTCCGATACAATCCAAAAAAAGTGATATGGTCTGAACCCATTATCTTACCATCGCCTTAGCCGTAAAATGTAACTCTTGATCGGGTTAAATGACATAAAATGGCAAAAGGTGCTATACATTGCGGCGGATATTTGCTAATTTTGCAGAGCGTAGTCGGAAGAAGTCCTGACTGCGCTCTGTAAACCTTAAATATCAAAGCAATGGAAAAAACCTGGAGATGGTTCGGTCCCAACGATAAAATAACTCTCGATATGCTGCGCCAGATTGGCGTGGAGGGTATTGTAACCTCGCTCCACCATATCCCAAACGGAGAAGTGTGGAGTCTGGAAGAAATCATGAAAATGAAGGATTTTATCGAAAGCCATGGTCTGAAATGGTCTGTGGTGGAAAGTCTTCCCGTAAGTGAATCGATAAAATACGGAGGCCCCGACAGAGACGAACTGATCGATAAATATAAGACCAGTCTCGCCAATTTAGGCAAGGCCGGCGTAAAGACAATCTGCTATAATTTCATGCCGGTGCTCGACTGGGCGCGTACCGATCTCGACTATCCGAATCCCGACGGTACAAGCAATCTGTATTTCAATCGCGCTGAGTTCGCTTATTTCGACGTATATATACTCAAGCGTCGGGGCGCCATTGACGATTACGATGAGGAAACGCGCCGTCGTCTCGAAGAAATAAAATCGGCAATGACACCCGAGGGAGAGCACCGCCTTGTCGAGAACATCATTGTGAAAACTCAGGGATTTGTAAACGGTAATATATCGGAGGACGACAGTGCGCCTGTCGAGACATTCCGTAATCTTCTGAAATTATACGACGGAATAGACCGCGAAGCTCTTCGTGCGAACATGAAGTATTTCCTTGAAGCCATAATGCCTGTATGCGATGAGTATGGCATTGACATGTGCGTGCATCCCGACGATCCTCCCTTGCAGATTCTCGGTCTACCGCGTATCGTGACCTGCGACGAAGATATACGCTGGTTTCTCGATGCCGTGCCCGACGTGCACAACGGACTGACATTCTGCGCGGGTTCGCTCAGCGGAGGAGCGCACAACGACGTCGTGGCTCTCGCCGACAAATATGCCGACCGCACACACTTTGTGCATGCCCGCATATGCAATGTGCTTCCCAACGGAGATTTCAAGGAAGCCTCTCATCTCGACAAGCGTCTTATTGATGTTATCCGCATTTTCGAGAAGCGGCGCCCGGACGTGCCGATGCGTGTGGATCATGCACCGCTCATGCTCGGCGATGAAAAGATGGGATACAATGCCGGATATTCTTTCCATGGCCGCATGCTCGCCTTGGGCATGGTATCCGGTATAATGGCAGCAGTAAATAATCAATAACTTACAAGTCATAGAAATGAACGATCTGTTTTCGGTCGACGGCAAAGTGGTCGTCATCACCGGTGGAACCGGTGTACTCGGTTCTTGTATAGGAAAATATCTTGCCACACAAGGCGCCAAGGTAGTCCTGATGGGACGCCGCAGAGATGAAGGCGAAAAAATAGTGGAGGAAATCACGGCAGCCGGAGGCGAGGCCATGTTCCTCGTCACAGATGTGATGAATCCTGAAGTGGTGCAGGGAAACTGCGATGAGATAGTGGGCCGCTACGGTCGTGTGGATGCGCTTCTCAATGCTGCCGGAGGAAATATGCCGGGTGCTACAATCGCACCTGCCGGTACGATCTTCGATATTAAGGTCGAGGATTTCGAGCGTGTGCTCAATGTCAACCTCACGGGTACCGTGATTCCTACACAGATATTTCTGAAGCCTATGGTCGAAGCCGGCCGCGGTGCTATCGTCAATTTTTCGTCGATGGCGGCCTTCCGTCCCATGACACGCGTGCTGGGCTATGCCGCAGCCAAGGCCGGCATCAGCAATTTCACGGCTTTTCTGGCAAACGAAGTCGCAACGAAGTTTACTTCAAATATACGTGTCAATGCCATCGCCCCCGGTTTCTTCCTGACCAACCAGAACCGCGCGCTTCTTACGAATCCCGACGGATCGCTTACGCCGCGTGGCGAAGATGTGATCCGTCAGACTCCGTTCAAACGGTTCGGACGTCCTGAAGAACTGTGCGGTACCATACAGTATCTTATAAGTGATGCCGCCTCGTTTGTGACAGGCACGGTCGCTGTAGTCGACGGCGGTTTCAACGCTTTTGCAATGTAAGAATGATGTTCCTTGACGATAATTTCCTGCTGAACAGCGAAACGGCGCGCAAGCTGTATCGCGACCATGCCGCAGGCATGCCTATAATCGACTATCACTGTCATCTCGACCCGAAGATGATTGCTGAAGACCACCGCTTCAGCTCCATTACCGAGCTATGGCTTGGCGGTGACCACTATAAATGGCGCGCAATGCGCTCCAACGGTGTGCCTGAGCGGTATATAACCGGAGATGCCACTGACCGCGAAAAATTCATGAAATGGGCTGAGACTGTGCCATATGCATTTCGCAATCCTCTTTATCACTGGACGCATCTCGAATTCAAGACCGCGTTCGGTATCGATAAGACACTCAACCCTGAAACAGCCGGAGAGATATACGACAGGTGCAACGACATGCTGAGTAATGATCCCGGCATGTCGGCACGCGGCCTTATGCGAAAATATCGCGTCGAGGTTGTATGTACGACCGATGACCCTGTCGACTCGCTTGAATATCATAAGGCAATACGTGAAAGCGGCTTCGAGATAAAGGTCTTGCCGACATGGCGCCCCGACAAAGCGATGGCTATAGAGGGAGGCGAGGCTTTCGTGTCATATATCAGGCAGCTCGGAGAGGTCGCAGGGATGGAGATTGATTCTGTCGGAGCGCTGCTGGCCGCCTTGCAGAAACGGCATGATTTCTTCGAGGAAAACGGTTGCAGGCTTAGCGATCACGGCATCAGCGAGTTCTATGCCGACGATTATACATCCGAGGAGGTCGGGCGTATATTCGCTGATGCGCTTGCTGGGGCAGAGATCTCAGAGGAAGATGTACGCAAGTTCAAGAGCATGATGATGTATGAGTTCGGACGCATGGATGCCGCTTCGGGCTGGGCTCAGCAGTTCCATTACGGTACAATACGCAATTCCAACACCAAGATGATGCGTGCTATAGGCCCTGATACCGGCTTCGACTCGATCGGTGAGTTCAATACAGCTCTTTCGTGTGCCAGATTCCTTGACCGCCTTAATCTTGAGGATTCTCTTGCCAGAACCATACTCTACAATCTCAATCCGTCGGCCAACGAGGTGATGGCGACAATGATCGGCAATTTTCAGGACGGAAGCATTCCCGGCAAGATTCAGCTTGGATCCGGGTGGTGGTTCAACGATCAGATGGACGGCATACGGCGACAGCTCGATGCGCTCTCGCTGCTGGGTCTTCTGAGCCGTTTTGTCGGCATGCTGACCGATTCCCGTTCGTTCCTCTCGTATCCGCGTCACGACTATTTCCGTCGTATTCTCTGTGATCTGGTCGGATCGGACATAGAAAAAGGGCTGATTCCCTACGAAGGATATGAAGCCGCCCGTGTCGATGCAATGATCGAGGACATATGTTATTATAATGCGAAAAACTATTTCAAATTCTGACAATCATAAGCTTTAAATCTAATGCCGTCAATATCAACTTCTATAAGCGTAAAAGCCACTAATTGGAGATGGGTGATATGCAGTCTGCTTTTCTTTGCGACTGCAATCAACTATCTCGACCGGCAGGTGCTTTCGCTTACATGGAAAGATTTCATAGCACCCGAATTTCACTGGAGCGACTCCGACTACGGTACCATAACCGGTTTTTTCTCGCTCTTTTATGCGGCGATAAGTCTGTTCTCGGGACGGTTCATAGACTGGAGGGGCTCTAAAAAAGGCTATCTTTGGGCCATATTCATATGGTCGCTTGCCGCATGTCTGCATGCAGGCTGCGGCTGGCTGACCACGAAGATCGAGGGACTCGATTCTGTCGCTGCCCTCGAGAAAGTTCAGGCCGGTTCGGCACTCGCACTTTCGATAGCCTCGGTGAGCGTATGGCTCTTTCTCGCATGCCGCGCGCTGCTCGCACTCGGTGAGGCCGGCAATTTCCCTGCCGCCATCAAGGTTACGGCCATGTATTTTCCGAAGAAAGACCGTGCTTTCGCGACCGCCATCTTCAATTCCGGTGCATCGATAGGCGCCCTTGCAGCTCCTCTGTGCATACCGTTGCTGGCAAGACTCTGGGGCTGGGAGATGGCTTTCATCATCATAGGTGCTCTCGGATTCATATGGATGGGATTCTGGATCAAATTATTTGAAAAACCGTCCGATTCTCCTTATGTGAATAAGGAAGAACTGGATTATATCCAGCAGGACGAGGCCGGCGAGAGCGAAAAAGAGATAGTGACTGATGAGACCAGGACAATACCGTTCTGGCGTTGCTTTACCTATCGTCAGACATGGGCGTTTATTGTCGGAAAGGCTCTGACCGATGGTGTCTGGTGGTTTCTTCTCTTCTGGACACCGGCCTATTTCTCCGACCAATATGGCTATGCGTCCTATACTCCAATGGGGCAGATGCTTATCTTCACGCTCTATATGATTGTGACAGTCTTCTCTATCATGGGTGGCTATCTGCCCAAATACTTTGTGGAGCGCAGAGGAATGGAGCCTTATCCCGGTCGTATGAAGGCCATGCTTATTTTCGCGTTTATTCCTACTATGGCACTCCTTGCACAGCCTCTCGGCGTCTATTCGCCATGGTGGCCGTCGGTGATCATCGGTTTCGTCTGCGCGGCTCATCAGGCCTGGAGCGCCAATCTCTATTCTACAATCGGCGACATGTTCCCGACCTCGAGTGTGGCCACCATAGTGGGTATAGGAACTATGGCAGGCGGCTTCGACTCATATATAATGAATCAGGGTTCCGGCATGCTGTTCGACTATGCGGCCGGAAAAGGGAGCGCTTTCACATTCGCAGGGTTCGAAGCCAAGCCCGCGGCCTATATGATCGTATTCACGATCTGCGCGTTCTCCTATCTTCTTGCATGGGCGCTGATGAAAGTCCTTGTACCCCGTTTTAAGAAAATCAATCCCTAAATTACCCTCTCTAACGATAATAGCAGAGACCGTCCCGATATTTCGGAGCGGTCTCTGCTGTTTCATTTTTTTATTGAATCCAAGTGTCTTATCCGATATCTTCGGGTGTGATTTTGACCTCAAACAGAAAATTGCCGTCTTCGGAATAATACTTATAGTGAAATGCAATTCCCGCTTTTAGGTATTGCATCTCTTCTGAATCCGGTTTTGCCTTCATAAGATGTACCAGCCCAATTTTGGTTTCCTTGATAGAAGCCGTGGTCGGTTTGGTAACAGGCAATGTATAGTCATATCGATATACAAGCGTATATGTAGAGCTGTCATAGCTTACCTCAGTCAGCGAAATACCATATCCTTTTATAGGCAGATGTTGACGCGCCTGCTCTATCATTGTCTTTGCTTTCTGAATTGTTGCTGCCGGAGGAGCTGCCAGAAGACATACATCCGCACAGAGAATAAACAATGCTGCGATAAGTGTATGAATAAGTTTTTTCAACATCATATAGCCCTTATTTGGTTTTAAAAGGTTTCAGGGAAATCGTTGCGCCGTCTTCCGGTACCAGAACATTTCCATTATAATAATGAGCGGCCTCGGCGGCATAAAGAGGCTGGCGGAGTGCCGCGGGAGTGCGGTCCTCGCAATGGGCGAGTATGAGATTCCTTATGCCGCAGAGCTGTGCTGTAGCGGCAACGTCTTTTACTGTCAGATGATGTTTCTCGTATGGACGGAACACGGTGCGGTCGGCATAACGGCAGAAGGCTCCGCAGACAAGATAGTCGGCTTCTGCTACTTCCGATGCATTTTCGGATGTGAGGGCTTCGTCGCCGAGGCAGCAGAATGTCGGGCCTTCAGGAAGCGACATGCGGAATCCTGTCTGGGCTACATTGGCGGAATGGCAGTCGATGAATCGTACATCACAGCCCGCTATACGCGCATTGTCTCCAGGTTCCACGGTACGGAAATCGATTGTCGTCTCCATTTTTTCGAAATAAGTCCTGAGAAAAGTGAGGCGGCATATCTGGCGTAGAGCATCAATGACGTCGGCGTTGCCGTAGACAGTCAGACATCCTTCATATCTGTCTTCGAGAGCGAGCTGCACAATACGTCGCACCACCCATACGGCCCCCAGAATATGGTCGGTATGCGAATGGGTGACAAACATATCGTGAAGCGTTGCGATGTCGATCGCCATGCTTTCCAGAATGTTTATGATTCCGTTTCCTCCGCCGGCATCGACAAGAAGACGTCCTTCTTCAGTCTCGATGATGAAGCATTCGTTATAGCTTCTGGACGGAAAGGCGCTTCCTGTACCGAGCACTACGAGACGCGGGGGTGTGGTCATAGAGCGGCAATGAGGGCGTTTATATCTGATTCGGCGGTAGCCCAGTCGGTGACAAAACGTACCGGTGTTTCTGTCTCTCCCCGAGCGCTCCAGAGTTCGAACGAGACAGTCTGTCGGAGGTCATCGATCTTCTGATTGGGGAGAACGAAAAACTGCTGGTTAGTGGGGGAGTCGATGTAGAGCCGGTAGCCTTTTGAAGTGAAAGCCTCCTTGAGTTTCATGGCGAGTGCTACAGCGTGCTTTCCGATATTCTCATAGAGGGCGTCGGAGAAGAGGGCTGCGAACTGCACTCCAAGCAGACGCCCCTTGGCAAGAGTGGCGCCATGCAGTTTGATGAGAGAATCGAAGCGCGGCAGCAATTCGGGACGCCGTGTTACGACTGCCTCGCCGAAGAGAGCGCCACATTTTGTACCTCCGATATAGAAGACGTCGCACAGTCGTGCGATATCGTTCAGAGAGACATCGGTTGCGGCTGCAAGGCCGTAGGCGAGGCGTGCGCCGTCGAGATAGAGCGGAATGTCCGCTTCACGGCATACGGCAGATATTTCCTCGAGTTCTTCAAGAGAATAGAGCGTGCCGAGTTCTGTCGGATATGAGATATAGACCATGCCCGGACGAACCATATAGCGATGAGTATCGTCTGCATAGAAATCGTCGATATACCGGCGAATATCGGTGGCTCTGAGTTTTCCGTCGCAATTCGGGAGAGCAAGTATCTTGTGGCCCGTAGCCTCTATGGCTCCGGCCTCGTGGACATTTATATGCGCGGTATCGGTAGCGATTACGCCGTCGTTGTGGTCGAGAAGACGATCTATGACAACGGCATTGGTCTGGGTCCCTCCTTCAAGGAAAAAAACTTTTCCCGAGTCAATGCCGCAGGCATCAAGGATTTTGCGTTCGGCATCGGCGGTAAAACTGTCGCGGCCGTAGCCCGGAGTATGAAGCATATTGGTATCTACGAGTGCGCGCAGTACATCAGGATGTGCGCCGATCATATAGTCGCTGTCGAAATATATCATGATTTATGTATTTGAAAAGCAAAATTACTCAAAATTCACGTATCGGGCCACAAAAGTCTCTTCAAAGATATCATTCATGGAGACCGCGGCCGCGGAGATAGTCGACAAGCAGTTCGATGCGGTCGGTCTGGATTATAGTCGCCCCCATATCGATAAGCTGTCCGTATATGTCCCCGGGAGCGGAGGCCTTGGCGGCCGCATCATCGCATATGCCTCCGTTCAGGCTCTTCCATAGAGAGTTGACCCATAGTTTTGCCCCGGACCGTATGATGTCGTCCATATAGGCACGTACATCGGGGTCGGTCGTCTGCCAGCAGACTTCGAACGCCAGAGGTATCTCGCCTTTGTCTTTATAGGCTTGGTACAGTTCCTGTCCGCTCTTTTTCTGTGTCTGTATTATGGGCATATAGAGCATGTTTTCGGCATGGGATGCAAATTTAGCCTCAACGTCGGAGGGTAGGGCATTCCCTTTTATAAGAACCTGATCGGTGACGCCGAGTTCCTTGCAGATCGCAAGCGCCTGATCGTAATATTCGTATCCCTTGTCGATATTCACCACGGCCTGATCCTTGCATAATTCGAGGGCCTGCTTCAGGGTCGGCATACGCAATTCGGTTTTAACTCCGTGTCCGGCCTTGAGATATAGAGACGCGATGCCGGTGGCCGTGAAGTCCTTGACAAATCCTTTTCCGGTGGTGGTACGGTCAACTTTCGCGTCGTGACATACTACGAGAACACTGTCTTTTGTCATTTTAAGATCGAGTTCTATTATATCGGCGCCTTTGTCTATAGCCGACTGCATGGCTTCGAGTGAATTTTCGGGCCATTCTCTCCAGTCGCCGCGATGGGCGACTACAAGCACATTGCGACTATGAGGATTGCGAAGTTCGGAGACAATACGTTGTGCACGTGTGATGGTTGATTGAGCTTGAGCCGGAACGACAGAAATGATCGCGGCTGCGGCCAGAGCCATGATAAATTTTTTCATGAATCAAATTTTAGAATATGCAAAATTATCGATTATTCGGGAACAAGCAAAAAGACAGCCGGACAATTCGAAATTGCCGGCTGTCTTGCGATGTTAGTCAGTATTTTTATGTTTTTACTTTGGAAGATGGAATACTGTGGATATTTCCTGCATCTGTTGCTGGGTCATGCCGTCGGGTACGAAGCCCATGGCGCGTGCGTGTAGATAGATATCGGAGGCTTTTTCCAGTACATCGATCTGATCGAATGCGGCCATGATATCGGTGTCTACAGCAAAAACTCCATGTTTTTCCCATGCTACGACGTCGTAGTCGTCATCGATTGACCCGATGGTTGCTTTGGCGAGGTCTTCAGATCCCGGGAGCTTGTAGGGCACGATGCCGAGGCCGCGGGGACAGAAAGCCTTTGTTTCGGGAATCATGCTCCACAGTATGTTCGTGAGCACATCCTTTTCGAGGAAGGCGGGATTATGGGTCATCGCCACGAGGCCTATGGGGTGAGTATGGAGCGATGCCTTGTAGGGCGAGCCTTTTGCAATGAGATAGTCGTGTACGGCAAGATGCGAGGGAAGTTCCGATGTCGGCATGACGGGATTGTCGGCTACAATTTCGTAGTGCGCGCAATCGTCGGTTATGCGTATTATGGAGCCGTTTTCCATCGGGTACCGGGCGAGATCGCGCATGCGTCTGTTGGTGCCTTTACAGAAAAACCAGCAGCCTTTGAGATGAGGCAGGGTACTCCCGATAGAGAATGGCCCTGCGATAGCCTCCTTGGCTTTTAACGCATCGTCGACCTTGTCGGTGATATTGACAGTGATGTTGCCGCCGTTTCGTTCGGCCCATCCTTTTTGCCACAGATAGCCTGCGGCTTCCGCTACGAGATTGATTTCTTCGGTCAGAGCCGGATTGTTTTCAAGAACACTCATATCAACTGAGGTAGGAATGATGAAATAATTAAAATGACAAGGCCGGCTACGAGCACGGCTATTGTCTTGCCGTTGCATCCTTTCCATTCTTTAAGGATAATGCCCCAGACGTTGGAGAATGTGACATTAAGAGCCATGAGAATGCAGAACGCGAATGTATAGAGAGCTGGGGAGTCTTCGAGGAATCCTTTTCCGATGGCAAGGCCGAAGAACTGGCTGTACCACAGAGCGCCGGCAAGGGCGCAGAAAAGGAGATTGTTGAGCCAGAGGGATGGTTTCGTGCCGTAGTCTTTCCAGGAATTGTTGCATTTGTTCTGATACAGGCAGTACGCGGCGTTTGTGACAAAGCCTCCGAGAGTCACAAGGAGAGTCGCGGGGAGCGTGGCGAACAGAGGGTTGACGCCTTCGAAATGTAGCGGGGCGCCTGCATAGAGGCCGATATTGAAGCATGCGCTCATGAAACCGGCCAGAAGGGCCACGCTTATACCTTTCGTGAAGTTGAATTCCTTGACGGAATTGTCGCTTCCGGCAGTACGTGCTTTCATGGACCCGGCCACACCTATGATGGCGATACCGACGAGGGTCACCACCACTCCGACAATGACCGAAGTGGTGATGTCGGAGGCATGTCCCGTGAAGACAGGCGCGAGGATCGTGCCGAGAGCCGCGCATGTGCCGAGAGAGATAGACTGTCCCAACGCTACGCCAAGATAACGCATCGAGAGGCCGAAGGTGAGGCCTCCGACACCCCAGAGAGCGCCGTAACATATTGTGGCGAGGCTCGCTTCAGGATTGGAGGTAAACAGTCCGACGAGCGAGCCGCCTTCCGGCACCGCCAGAAGCGCTCCGGCAAGCGGAAAGACGAGCCATGCGAAAAGACCCTGTACAAGCCAGAAACTTTCCCAGCTCCACGATTTGATTTTTTTGATAGGCACATAGCTGCTCGACTGGCAGAAAGCGCCGACAGCTATGATGAGCAGGCCGAGGAGAATCATTGGCGTTTCGATGTGGTTTCAGCTTCGTAACGTTCGATTTCCTTGATGAAGTCGTGACCGGCAGGAACGTTGTTTCGCAGACAGAACATATTCCATACATCGCCGAATGGCATTGCCTTTGCTTCTTCCATGAGAGCGAGCTTCTGGAAGTTGCGGTTGGTCAGTTCGAGTTCGCTGAGAGTTGCCACAGGTTCGAGGAGGCCGCGGAGCACGGATTTCTGAGTGGCGCGCGCGCCGATGACATATGCGCCGATACGGTTGATGGAGCCATCGAAATAGTCGAGACCGATGTGGACGCGGTCGAGAGCGCCGCAACGGGTGATTTCCATGCACAGTTCGAGGGTCGACTCGTCCATGAGGGTCACATGATCGCTGTCCCAGCGCATGGGACGGCTTACGTGAAGCATTATTTCGGGGCAGAAGAGAAGAATGGACGAAACCTTGTCGCCAACGACTTCGGTGGGATGGAAGTGACCTGTATCGAGAGTGACGATTTTATTGTTCTGTGCGCAATAAGCGGTGTAGAAATCGTTTGAACCGACGGTGAATGCCTCAAGACCGATACCGAATACCTTGGATTCGAGACAATCCTTCATATGTTTGTGCTCGACTTTATAGATGGTGTCGAGACTTTCCTTCATGATCGAGCGGTAGAGCATGCGGTTGACGGTCATTTCCTTCTGGCCGTCGTGTACCCACAGATTGAAGATACAGCTGTCGTCGAGCTGACGGCCCATTTCGTCGGCAATGGTGCGGCAGCGCTGTGTATGCTCGATCCAGAAATCGCGCACGGCCTTGTCGGGATTGCTCAGAGTGAGGGAGCCGGAGAGCGGATGCGAGAAAGAGGTGGAATTGAAGTCGAGTTTGAGACCGTTGGCCTTCGCCCAGTCGATCCAGCCCTGGAAATGTGCCGGTTCCACTTCGTTGCGGTCTACTTTCTTTCCGCCGAATTCGCCATATATTTCATGGAGATTCACGCGATGGCTGCCACCGAGCAGGGAGCAGACCTTGACGAGATCGGCGCGGACTTCGTCGATATTGCGTGCTTTGCCGGGATAGTTGCCGTTTACCTGTATGCCTCCGGTAAGTTCGCCGGTCGATTCAAAGCCCTGAACATCGTCGGTCTGCCAGCAATGCAGCGAGAGTTGTACTTTCTGAAGGGTATCGAGAGCTTTATCGGTATCTATGCCGAGTTCGGCATAGCGTTCGCGTGCTATTTCGTAGGATTTGATGATCTGATTTTCGTTCATAGTCTATTAAGGTTTATAAGTTTTAGTGTCGCATGAATTAAGAGCAATCCGGCGTAGACCGGCCGGTGTGAGATTGCCATCGGTCGCCGCGATCTGCATGAGTATATTGCCGAGAGCCGTGCATTCGGCCGGTCCGGCGATTACGGGAAGAGAAGTCGCCTGCGCGATCATCTCCATCAGATGGCCGTTTCTCGATCCACCGCCGATGACATGCAGCCGGGCTATGTCTTTGGATGATACTGAGCGCAGATTGGCAAGAACCTTGGCTATACGTGCCGCAAGACTTCTGAAAATGACGCGTACATAGTCGGCTGCGGATTCCGGTACTGTCAGCCCGTGCGATATACAGTAATCATTTATGGCCTTGACCATCGATTCTGGATTGGCGAAGGAGGGATCGTCGGGATTGATTATAGTATCGCATGATGAATCGTGACAACTTGCCGCCAGTTCGGTCACAGGCATGTCTTCGAGCGCCAGTTCCTTGCGGACACGTTCGAAGATCCACATGCCGCATATGTTTTTTAGGAAACGGGTGGTTCCGTAAATGCCGCCCTCGTTCGTGAAGTTGTGCTTGCGTGCGTCGTCGCTTACATTATACGAATCGGCCTCGATGCCAAGAAGCGCCCACGTGCCGCAGCTCAGGTAGGCATAGTCGCTGTCGGGTGTGGGGATGCCTGCGACAGCCGATGCGGTATCGTGTCCTGCGACGGCAATCACCGGCACGGCATCGAGCCCTGTAATGCGCTGAAGTTCCGGCGTCAGAACACCGATCTTTTCTCCCGGATGCACCATCGGACCGAATTTATCGCGTGTCAGGTTCAGGCTTTCGAGGATATCCCGGTCGAAATCGCCGGTGGCGAGATTTAGCATCTGAGATGTCGATGCTACGGTAAATTCTGTGGCGGCGTTGCCTGTGAGCATATATGACAGCGCGTCGGGAATAAACATGATCTTGTCGGCGGCGTCGAGTACGGGAGCATTGTTGCGTCGCAGAGTATGAAACTGAAAGAGAGTGTTGAAATCCATGAACTGGATGCCAGTCACACCATAGACTTTCTCTTTGCCGTAAATGTCGCAATATATTTCGGCCGCATTGTGTGTATGGGGATCGCGATAGCAGTAGGGTAGCCCGGCAAGACTGCCGTCTTTATAGAAATAAGCGACGTCGCATCCCCAGGAATCGATTCCGATAGAATGCAATCGTGTTCCGAACGCTTTTGATATTTCGGCCGCTTTACAGAGGCTTTTTACTATTTCTTCGTATATCAAAGGAAGATTCCAGAACAGATGGCCTGCCGCTGGTAACATGGGATAGCGGAAGCGGGCTATTTCCTCAGTCGATATATGATGGCCGTCGAAAGTAGCGAGGATCGTTCGCCCGCTTGTCGCGCCAAGATCTATTGCAAGATGATAGGTATTCATTAAGGTCAGGAATTTAATGTGTGACAAAGTTAGGTATTTTTGTTGTCTCCGGCTGTATTTATAAGTGACAGGAAAGTATTCAGAAGCGAAATTTTGCGGAATACAACACCGGCGCATTTTCCGGTGTTATATTGTAATGCGGAGGTAAACATGTAACTGTTAGATATTTCATGAATGCAAATAAAATTCCTGTTGTAAAAAATGCATATGACATATTTTTAAGGGTCATTTATCTGCAAATAATTATTATCTTTGCTGAACAAAAATACAAACTGACAGGATACACAATAAATAAACAACATTTATCATGAAAACCGATTTAAGCTCGCAAATAAAGCTTGACAGGATTCCGAAACGCTACTACAATCCTGACAACGAAATTGAGCTTGCTGCTTTGCGACGGGAAGAGAAGCTCTTTACGAGAGTATTCGAGACAGCATCCGACGGAGGCGATTTTGTCGCTTCCGAAATGGCCCGCTACATCAACCGCTATGTGGCACGCAAAGGAAAGTGTGTACTCGCACTCGGCGCAGGCGCCAGCACACACCGTGCATACGCCAGTCTGATAAAACTTTATAAGGAAGGCGCAGTAAGTTTCAAGGATGTGGTGATCTATATCATAGACGAGTTCTTCCCGCTTCAGCCGGAAGGGCCTTCTGTCCTCAAGCGTCTTCGTGAAGTTCTTCTCGACCATATCGACATAAAAGAACGCAATATCCGCACTATCAATCCTGAAATCACCAAGGAGACGATGTATGAATATTGCCAGGCATATGAACAGGCCATAGCCGACGAAGGCGGTATCGATGTTGCTGTCTTCGAGGTCGGACCACACGGCTGCATCGGATTCAACGAAGCCGGCGCACCCGAAGCAAGCTACTGCCGTCTTGTCCTTCTGGGCAACGAACTGCGCCATGCGATAGCCAAGAACTACAACTGCGACGAGACTCCGACCACAGCCATAACCCTCGGCGTGGCCAATCTACGGAGCGCCAAGCGTGTGCTTACAATGGCATGGGGCGAGAACCGTGCGTCGATTGTGCGTAAAGCCGTAGAGGACGAACCGAGTCCGGCAGTACCAGCGTCGCTGCTGCAGGGCCATCCTCATGTGAAACTCGTGATAGATCTTCCGGCAGCTGAAGACCTCACCCGTATCAGCCATCCCTGGAAGGTAACATCATGTGAATGGGACGACAAGCTTATCCGCCGCGCCATAGTATGGCTTTGCGACATGACAGGCAAGCCTATCCTGAAACTTACAGACAAGGATTACAACGACTGGGGCCTCGGAGAACTCCTGGCTCTCTTCGGATCTGCCTATAATGTGAACATAAAAGTATTCAACGAACTGCAGCACACCATCACCGGTTGGCCCGGAGGAAAGCCGGATGCAGACGATACATACCGTCCAGAGCGCGCAAAACCATATCCAAAACGCGTGATCGTGTTCTCTCCCCATCCCGACGACGATGTAATCTCTATGGGTGGCACTCTGAAACGTCTTGTAGACCAGAAGCACGATGTTCACGTTGCATATGAGACTTCGGGCAATATAGCTGTCGGCGACGAGGATATGGTACGCTATTTCCTGATGATGGATAAAATCGCTCCGACATTCGGCTTCGATGTCGACGGTTATAAAAAACTGTCGGACGAGGTGCATGAATTCCTGAAGCAGAAAAAGGTCGGAGAAACCGACACACCCGATATACGCGAGATCAAGACCATGATCCGTCAGGCCGAAGCCACTATAGCATGCAACTATATAGGCGTCAAGCCCCAGAATATACATTTCCTCCGTCTGCCGTTCTATGAAACGGGCACTATCAAGAAAGGCGATCTTTCGGAGCGTGACGTCGATATTGTCAAGAAGTTGCTGGAAGATGTCAAGCCGCATCAGATATTCGTGGCCGGAGACCTCGCCGATCCGCATGGCACGCACAAGGTATGTACGGATGCTGTGCTTGCCGCTATCGACGAGCTGAAAGACGAGCCGTGGATGAAAGAATGCCGCATATGGATGTATCGCGGAGCCTGGGCAGAATGGGAAATCGACCATATCGAGATGGCTGTGCCGATCAGCCCCGAAGAACTCCGCTTCAAACGTAATTCTATTCTGAAGCATCAGAGCCAGATGGAGAACGCTCCGTTCCTCGGTGATGACGACCGTCTGTTCTGGCAGAGGGCTGAGGACCGTAACCGTGCTACGGCCCAACTTTATGAGGGTCTTGGGCTGGCTTCATACGAAGCTATTGAAGCTTTCGTGGAATATAAGCCTATCCACTGATCTTTCTTTCCGAACATATGAAAGAGACTGTCTAACAAGTTTGGGCAGTCTCTTTTTATTGTCTAAACAGACTA
>ERZ836877.268-NODE-268-length-92516-cov-23.174452_pt1 | contig 92516 bp, 61 predicted proteins | sample MGYA00519469_ERZ836877 | MGnify/ENA primary metagenome ERZ836877 (study PRJEB31850, sample SAMEA3708809) | human gut metagenome | biome: human gut; feature: human-associated habitat; material: faeces | place: China | collected 2014 ...
ATTATACGCCTTGAGAACCGGATATTTTTTAAAGTTCACAAGAAATCGGTCGCTTCCAGTTCACCGGATTCTCAGGCGGCTTAAAAATTGGAGGGTGTACCAAAAACTGAATTTTGATACACCCTCCTGCTGTCTAAATCATAATTTGGATTTGTTTCCTGACATTCAATTCTCACCGGGCGTCCTGATTTTGAAAGCTCAGGTGAGGGTCAGAAATCAGTGAAGCAGAAGGGGAGGAGGGAGGCCACGGATGGGAAGATATAGGTCTTGTCGCGGCCGTAGAGAATCACCTCGATGGGACCGTAGGCAGTCTCGTATTCAAGGAGGGCCTGGCGGCACGCGCCGCATGGACTGATCGGCATGGCCTGGAAGCAATCGGCCCAGGGACAGTCGCCGTCGTTGTGAAGGCGCGTCCAGGCGGCGATCGCTATCTTCTTCATGGCAACGCCGGGATGGGAGGCTGAGGCGTAGAAGGCGGCGGTGCGCTCCGCGCAGATTCCTGAGGGATAGGCGGCGTTCTCCTGGTTAGAGCCCCTCACCACGGAACCGTCGGCCATGAGAATGGCCGCGCCTACATGGAAATGAGAATATGGCACGTACGACGTGCGTGTGGCCTCACGGGCCTCCTCCACGAGCCGGCGGTCGGCGGCGGGGAGTTCGTCAACCGTGCATTCCTTCACCGGTATGCGTATCTCGAAGTCTTTCATATCTTTCAGGTTTATGGTATTCAATCCGTTCATCGTGCCTCCGGTTGATGGGAGAATCTGCCATGTTCAGGGCACTGATATAGTGGGAACCGTAAAATTAATAAAAAGATTAGACAGACGAAAGGCTTTTTTCATTAATTTTGCATCCTCATGAGGCGCCGGCGCGCGTCGCATGAGGAGGCGCAGGCCTCCGTATGATACGCAAACCGAACGATGATGCACTTACTCAAGACCCTCGCCATAACGCTGGCCATCATGCTCGCGGTCCCGGCCATCGCCGTGGCCTCCAGTCCCTATGAGGAATATATAGAACGCTATTCTCAGCTCGCCGTGGAGCATCAGGAATCCTACGGCATACCGGCCTCCATCACCCTGGCCCAGGGCCTTCTGGAGAGCGCGGCGGGGCGGAGCACCCTGGCTGCCAAGGCCAACAATCATTTCGGAATAAAATGCCACAAGGACTGGAAAGGGAAGACAGTGCGCCGTGACGACGACGCACGCGACGAATGTTTCCGCGCCTACAACACTCCCGAGGAGAGTTTCGACGACCATTCCCGGTTTCTGCGCCGCGACCGCTACAGCCGTCTGTTCCGTCTTGATGTTACCGACTATCAGGCATGGGCGCGCGGGCTGCGCGAGTGTGGCTATGCCACCGACCCTAACTACGCCGCGCGCCTCATCACCATCATAGAACGCTATTCCCTATACGTGTTTGATTCCCCCGACATGCGCGACGTGGAGGCGACTGTGGCCTTTATCGCGGACAATCTGGTCAGGAGCCATCCCGTGCGACGTTCCCGGGGGCTGCATTACGTGGTGGCCACCCCAGGTGATACCTACGCGTCGATAGCCCGCGAATTCAACATAAAGAAGAAGAAGCTCATGGGCTTCAACGATGCCCGTCATGACGGCGAGATCAAGGCATGGGAGGAGGTATATCTCGAGGAGAAACTCGACACCGCCCCGGAGGGGGTAGGGAGCGCCACGATAGGGGAGGGGGAGAGCATGCACTCTCTCTCGCAGAGATTCGGCATGAAGATGGAGGCGATAAAGGCCCTCAACCGTAAGGCCAAAGATGAGCCGGGCACGCGTCTGCGTCTGAGATGAAGCGTAGCCGGAGAGTCCGTGTGGCAAGTGAGGAATCAGGGTTGGTGCTTCCCGCGCCTTAAAATATCGTAAATTCAGGCGGAAATTTGCATTAGAACAAAATTTTGACTAATTTTGCGGCGAAAACAATGGACGCCTCTGTAGTTCAACGGATAGAATAGAAGTTTCCTAAACTTTAGATAGGAGTTCGATTCTCCTCGGAGGTACAAAAAAGAGAAACATCACGGAAGGGTAGGCAGGTGGCGACACAGGTCGGCTCTTCCATACGTCTTAAACAACTTTCGACAGGAAAAAGTGGGAAAGTTCACTCAATACAAGGTTCAGCTGGCCTCGCTCGCCGACGGCAAGCATGAACAGGATTTCGAATGCGGCACAGAGTTCTTCAAGAATATGGAGAACCCTGACGTCATATCGTCTGACGTGCATGTGCACATGGATCTTATCAAGAAAAACGACGCATATGACTGCACATTCCATTGCAAAGGCACTTTGCAGATACCCTGCGACAGGTGTCTCGACCCCCTTGACCACGAAGTCGATACGACATACCACATCACGGTGAAATATGGCGACGACTATAAGGATGACTCCGACGACCTTCTGATCATCCCCGAGTCAGACACGTATCTCAACGTGGCCTACATGCTCTACGACACGATCGTGCTCACGATACCCCTCCGTCATGTGCATCCGCTCGGGAAATGCAACCGCGCAATGGCGGCCGCGCTTCACAAGCACCACACGCCGGGAGGCGACGAGCTCGACGAGGCCCTCGACGAAGTCGACGAGGAGATCGCCGACGAGATCGACGAATAATCACAAAACAGAAACAATTAAAACTATAGAACAATGGCACATCCTAAACGCAGACAATCGCACACCCGCACCGCGAAACGCCGCACCCACGACAAAGCACTTATCCCTACGATCGCAATATGCCCCAACTGCGGCGCATGGCACGTATACCACACCGTATGCGGCGAATGCGGATATTATCGCGGCAAGCTCGTGATCGACAAGGCTGCTATCTGAGCAACCCCTGACGGTCGAGAAAACACCTATAAATTGATTTGAGGAGCGGCCTGCCCCCGACGGCATGCCGCCTCTTTATCTTTCTTTATCCCTAAGCAGCAATTATGGCTTACGCAAAAATCAGCGGCATAGCTTCCTACGTGCCCGACTATATCCTCGACAACGACATGCTCTCAAAGATGGTCGACACCAACGACGAGTGGATCACCACCCGCGTCGGCATCAAGGAGAGGAGAATTCTCAAAGATGAGGAGAAGGGGTCAAGCTTCCTCGGCATCAAGGCCGTGGAGAAGCTCCTCGACCAGACCGGCGTCAAGCCGGAGGAGATAGACCTTCTGCTCTGCGCGACCTCCAACCCCGACTACCGTTTTCCGTCGACGGGTTCCGTGATCGTACACGAGACCGGTATGACCAACGCGTATTCATATGATATCCAGGCTGCATGCGCCGGATTTATCGTGACAATGCAGTCGGCCAGGGCGTATATAGAGTCGGGCCTCTACAGGAAGATTGTGGTGGTCTGCGCTGAGAAGATGTCGAGCATGGTCGACTATCAGGACCGCGCCACATGTCCGCTCTTCGGCGATGCCGCCGCTGCTGTGCTCGTTGAGCCTTCCGACGAGAAACTCGGTGTGATCGACGCCGAATTTCATGTCGACGGCACAGGTCTGCCCCATCTGCTGATGAAGGCCGGCGGATCTGTGAAACCAGCCTCTATCGAGACCGTGGAGGCACGCGAGCATTATATCTACCAGGAGGGACGCACCGTCTACAAGAATGCCGTGCGCGACATGCTCTCCTCGTCGCTTTCGATCATGAACCGCAATAACCTTGGCGTAGATGATGTAGACTGGCTGGTGCCTCACCAGGCCAACCTCCGCATCATCGAGGCTGTGGCCGGACGCACGAAGATCGACCCCGAGAAGGTGCTCGTCAACATACAGCACTACGGCAATACGTCGGCAGCCTCCATACCTCTCTGCCTGGATGAATATAAGCACAAGCTCAAGAAGGGCGACAAGATCGTCATGACAGCCTTCGGCGCCGGTTTCACCTGGGGAGCCATGTATCTGATCTGGGCTTTTGATTCCTGACCCGATACTCCCTTCGCGGGATTGTGAGACAGACATAAAACGCGGACCCCTGGATTGCAATCCAAAGGCCCGCATTTTGTTTTTAAGGCGCTCATGGCCGCATTACGTATGGATGCGTGCTAAACTCTGGCCCCGCTGAGGCGTTCTAACTATAGACGGCTTACGGAAAATGAGGGCCATATCGCCGCCGTGGCCGCCGACGCATAAAAACAATCACGAATTATGGAAGAGACAAAACAGACGCTGACACCCGAGACCACAGAGGGCCACAAGGCCGGATTTGTAAACATCGTGGGCAACCCTAACGTGGGGAAGTCGACGCTTATGAACGACCTTGTGGGCGAACGCATATCTATCATCACATCGAAGGCGCAGACCACACGCCACCGCATAATGGGGATAGTCAACACCCCTGAATACCAGATAGTGTATTCCGACACTCCGGGTGTGCTCAAGCCAAAATACAAGCTTCAGGAATCGATGCTCGACTTCTCGGAAGGGGCATTGACCGACGCCGACATCCTGCTCTACGTCACCGACGTGGTGGAGGATCCGGAAAAGAACAAGGACTTCCTCGACCGTGTGGCCAAGGAGAAGGTGCCCGTGCTGCTGGTCATCAACAAGATCGACCTTCTCAAGGGTGACGGTGAACTCGAGGCGCTGGTGGGCCGCTGGCACGACCGCCTCCCCAACGCCGAGATATTCCCAACGAGCGCCACGGAGCATTTCAATATCGACAACCTAAAGAAACGTATAGTTGAGCTGCTCCCCCCCTCGCCCCCATTTTTCGGCAAGGACGCGCTGACCGACAAGCCGGCCCGTTTCTTCGTCACGGAGATCATACGTGAGAAGCTCCTGCTCAACTACGACAAAGAGATACCCTACAGCACGGAGGTGCTCGTCGAGAAGTTTGACGAGAAGGACAACGCCATCCACATCATGGCGGTGATCTACGTTGAGCGGGATTCCCAGAAAGGGATCATCATCGGCAAGGGGGGAGAGAAGATCAAGAAGGTAGGCATCGAGTCGCGCCACGACATCGAGACGTTCTTCGGCAAGAAGGTCTTCCTCGAACTTTTCGTCAAGGTGGAGAAAGACTGGCGCAACCGCGAGAGCAAGTTAAGACAATTCGGATATATAGAATAGACAATGAGCAGATTAGTAGCAATAGTAGGGCGGCCGAACGTGGGTAAGTCAACCCTGTTCAACCGTTTGACGCAGACGCGCAAGGCCATAGTCGACGACACGGCCGGCACCACGCGCGACCGCCAGTATGGCATGGTCGACTGGTGTGGGCAGGAGTTCTCGATCGTCGACACCGGCGGATGGGTGGTCAACTCGGAGGATATCTTCGAGGGCGAGATCAACAAGCAGGTGCAGATAGCCATAGAGGAAGCTGACGTTATCCTTTTCGTGGTCGATGCCTCCAACGGAGTGACCGACCTCGATGATCAGGTGGCCGCCATTCTGCGGCGTAGCCGCAAGCCTGTGATCCTGGTGGCAAACAAAGAGGATATCGGCGATGCCCGTTTCAATATTCCGGAGTTCTATTCCCTGGGTCTTGGCGACCCGGTCGAGGTGTCGTCGGCCAACGGCAGCGGCACGGGTGAGCTCCTTGACAAGATCATAGCCGACATGCCCGAGCCAGACGGCAGCGAGGAGACCGAGGAGAACATCGCCAAGTTCGCCATAGTGGGACGACCCAACGCCGGGAAATCGTCGCTCATCAATGCCTTCATAGGGGAGGAGCGCCACATCGTCACCGATATCGCCGGCACTACGCGCGACTCCATATATCACCGCTACAACAAGTTCGGCTTCGACTTCTATCTCGTCGACACCGCGGGTATCCGAAAGAAGCAGAAGGTCAACGAGGATATCGAGTATTACAGCGTGATCCGCTCCATCCGCTCCATTGAGGCCAGCGACGTCTGCATCCTCATGATCGACGCGACGCGCGGCATCGAGAGCCAGGACGCCAATATCTTCAGTCTCATACAGCGCAACAGGAAGGGGCTCGTGGTCTGCGTAAATAAATGGGATCTCGTGGAGGATAAGTCGGTGGCGGCTCAGAAGCATTTCGAGGAGGCCATACGTGGTAAATTCGCCCCCTTTACCGACTTCCCGATTCTCTTCACCTCGGCCCTCACAAAGCAGAGGATCTTCAAAGTGCTCGAGACCGCGATCCAGGTCTATGAGAACCGCCGCCGGGTGATCCCCACATCGCAGCTCAACACCTATATGCTCGAGCAGATAGCCATGACGCCCCCGCCGAGCAACAAGGGTAAGTTTGTGAAGATAAAATACGTCACGATGCTGAAGGAGGCTGTTATCCCGACGTTTATCTTCTTCTGCAATCTCCCGCAGTGGGTCAAGGAGCCCTACCGTCGCTTCCTTGAGAACAAGATACGCGAGAAGTGGGATTTCCACGGTACGCCGATAGCCATCTTCATGCGCGACAAATGATAAGTGACATTGCGCCGGCATTCATCTCGCCTATGCGCTGACATAACGACATGAGAAGACCCGCACGGCCATGCATCGAGGCATGGAAGTGCGGGTCTTCTGTGTTTTCAGGAATTTGGGCAGTGCGCGGTGACGCAAAGCCGTGTGATAGTGTCAGTCTTCGATATCCACGTCGAAGTCGTCGGCGAAAAGGTCGTCGGAATCTCCTCCTCTGTCGGAGCCGAAATCATCATCGGAGCCGTCGCTGGCGCGCTCTTCATCGTCGTTGTCCGAACGCACGGCATCCTTGCCGGGGAGGAAGGGGTTGACGGTCTTCTTGCGCATAGCCTCGCGCTGAGCCTCGAGAGTCTCCTTGATCTTGGCCTCGAGTTCGGCGGCGAGCTCGGGATTCTCCTTGATGACGCGCTTCACGGCGTCGCGTCCCTGGCCGAGCTTGTTGCCGTTGTATGAGAACCACGCTCCGCTCTTCTTGACGATCTTCATGTCGACGGCCATGTCGATGATTTCGCCGGCCTTGGAGATACCCTCGCCAAACATCAGTTCGAACTCGGCTTTCATGAAGGGGGGCGCGACCTTGTTCTTGACCACCTTCACTTTGGCAATTCGGCCGATAGTGGTTTCGCCATCCTTTATGAATGAGGAGGGGCGGATCTCTATACGTACCGAGGAGTAAAACTTGAGGGCGTTGCCGCCGGTGGTGGTCTCGGGATTGCCGAACATCAGTCCGATCTTCTCGCGTATCTGGTTGATGAATATGCAGCAGGTGCGTGTGCGGGCTATTGATCCTGTTAGCTTGCGCATAGCCTGGCTCATGAGCCGGGCGTGAAGGCCAACGTTCTTGTCGCCCATCTCTCCCTCGACCTCCGCCTTGGGGGTAAGGGCGGCCACGGAGTCGATCACGAGCACGTCGATGGCTCCGGAGTTGATGAGCTGCTCGGCGATGTCGAGAGCCTGCTCGCCGTTGTCGGGCTGCGCTATCCAGAGATTGTTGACGTCAACGCCGAGTTTCTCGGCATAGAAACGGTCGAAAGCATGCTCTGCGTCGATGATGGCGCAGATGCCCCCCTGCTTCTGTGCCTCGGCGATCACGTGGATGGCGAGTGTGGTCTTACCCGATGACTCGGGGCCGTAGATCTCGGTGATTCGGCCGCGGGGCAGTCCGCCGACTCCCAGGGCGAAGTCGAGCCCTATCGATCCGGTGGAGATGGTCTCCACATCCTGCACGGCGTCGTCGCCGAGACGCATCACTGTGCCGGTGCCGAAATCCTTCTCGAGATGCTCCATTGCCATCGCGAGGGCTTTCTTCTTCTCCTCCATATCGCTGATTCTCCCCACATTGGGAGAGGACGCTGATTTTTTCTTTGCCATATTATAGTGCTTTTGTTTGAGTTTTCTTTTAAATATTCCCTAACGCCAATGCAAAGTTAATACAGAAACGCGCTAAAACATAATTTTATTCCCACTAAATTAGCCACATGCGCTTTAAATAATCTTAACAGAAAGCCCCAGGCTGCAAAAATCTTGCAGTCTGAGTCAGGTTTTATCCTGCCAAAGGGTTATCAATCAGACTTGAAGATTGCCATGGTAATGCAGTGGCGTATAATATGTGCTCAGCCATGATGAGAGGCGTAAGATTTATCCGGGGTGATCTTTCGGGAGGAAATGTGGGCAAACTGCCGGATTTTTTGTAACTTTGCAGTCCCAAGGTTATATAAGGCAGCTTTTTGAAAGCCGCCTGCATAAGAAAAAGAGACATTCACAACCATATGAAACCTGAGATATCCAGCCGCGGCTACGAGATGCCTTCGTCGCCGATCCGCAAACTCGTCGGCGCCGCCCGTGAGGCCGAGCGCCGGGGAAAGACAGTCTACCGGCTCAACATCGGTCAGCCCGATGTGCCCACTCCTCCGCAGGCCCTGGAGGCCCTGCGCCACATCGACCGCAAAGTGCTCGAGTATTCCCCTTCCGAAGGAATAGAGTCGCTTCGCGTGAAGATGTCGGAATATTACGCGCGCTTCGGCATGGATATCGCTCCCGACGAGATCATCGTCACCTCCGGGGGCTCGGAGGCAGTGCTCTTCGCCTTCATGGCATGTCTCGATCCTGGCGACGAGATCATCATCCCCGAGCCGGCCTACGCCAACTATATGGCCTTTGCCATATCGGCAGGAGCCGTCATAAAGAGCGTCAACGCGAGCATTGACGATGGCTTCCGCCTCCCTCCTGTGGAGGATTTCGAGGCGCTGATCACTCCTCGCACGAAAGGTATCCTGATCTGCAACCCCAACAACCCGACGGGCTACATATATTCGGAGGAGGAACTGTTGAAGATCGCCGACATAGTGCGCCGGCACAACCTTTTCCTCTTTTCCGATGAGGTATACCGGGAGTTCTGCTACACCGACAAACCTTTTATCTCGGCCATGTCGTTGCCGGGCATAGAGGAGAACGTTGTGCTCATCGACTCGGTGTCGAAGCGCTACAACGAATGCGGCATCCGCATCGGCGCTATCGTGACGCGTCATAAGGAGCTGCGGGCCAATGTAATGAAGTTTTGCCAGGCGCGGCTCAGTCCTCCGCTTCTTGGCCAGATCGTGGCCGAGGCGTCGATATCCACGCCTGAGGAATACATGAAATATGTCTACGACGAGTATCTGCGTCGCCGTGATTTCCTCATCAAGCGTCTCAACGAGATACCGGGGGTATACAGTCCGATGCCGATGGGTGCGTTCTATACCGTGGCGGCGCTCCCTGTGGAGGATGCCGACCATTTCTGCAAATGGTGTCTCGACGAATTCGATCTTGATGGCGACACGGTATTCATGGCTCCGGCTTCCGGTTTCTACACCACGCCCGGGGAAGGCCGCAACCAGGTGCGTCTCGCCTACGTCCACAACATCGACTACCTGGCCCGTGCCTTGGACGTCCTCCAGGCCGCCCTCGCCGCCTATCCCGGCACCTGACTCAGTTGCGCAATGATGTCGGGGTTGCCTGGCATATAGTCGTGATGGGCGATATCCCGGATGAATAGTCATAGCCAAAGATAGCAGCGGTGCGGTGCTAAATGGGTGTCTCGGCATGGTAGCCTTGTTTGAGCAGGAGTACGAGCATGTGCTCAACAACTTTAACCGGATGGTCAATGCGGGATAGATATTGACTCTGCGACTGAGTTCAGATAGAGAAAAGTTGAGCGACAAGCAGGCAAAGGTGACATTGGAGCAAGAATGAGGAGGCTGCCTTTGGAACAAAAGTTGAAATCATGAGCGGCCGGTTTTCCTCGTTCACTAAAGGGGATATTGGATATCAAGATTATCTTTCCTGCTGCTTCCTCACATTGACTTCGAATTGCTTTCTCTGCGGGAGAGATAAAAGGAGAGACAAGAACGCCACCATTTTCTGCCAGATGCTTCCAACGTCGTTGTTTGTCAGCCAGTAATCCAGCCGAATCAGAGCGATGAATGATTACAGGCGCTTTAAAAGGATTATCCAACAGCTGCAAATTGCCATAGGCTTGCCAGAGACAGCCTTGAATTTCGATATTATTGATTCTGCGGAAGAAATCTGGATTAACACGTCTTATTAAAAGACGATAAGGGTTTTGCTGAATGTATTCTATGATTGACGAGAGACGGTGGTTTGGCCGTAGGTATCGGTCATGGAAATCAGGGGTAAATATATTCTGCAGTGTGGGGAATTCGGCTTTAATCAATTGTCCGCATTTCACCTTCATCATTCCGATATATCTTCCAAGCACACGAGGCAGATAGTCTCTGGCAAAGAGGATGAAATGGATATGATCGGGCATGATGACATATTGAAGCGGCTGTAGGAAAGGGCAAAGATTAGGGAAATTCAGAATCTGCGATTCGATGATTTCGCCGAGACGGGATCGAATTACCAACGGCTGCTCAGGCAACCCTCCGATCTGGCTGAAGACCGGACAGGCAGATGCTTTGCCGATAGTGATATGATAGATGCATCTGCTCTTATAATTATGCTTTGGATCGCGTCCCATGATTGCTCCATATTTAGAATGAATAATGTATATTATCGCCGCAAGCGACTCATGCTGAAGACGAATTCATGGAATATCAATTCCTTAAGCTTACAGGCAGTTGATTCGTTTTATGCATAGCCCGCTTGCGGGTGTAAAAGCACTCGGCAAATAATGTCATGCCGGCGACGTAAAGATATATAAATACGGCTATTTATCCAAATTTTGAACTGCATTCATATTCGCCGGAACCCTCAGAAAAGGCAAGACAAATGGGTGGATTAAAGCTCAAAATGGTATTGTGAGAGTTATTTTGGGTGAGTTTTCGGGGCGTTGCGCTGGAGTTTTTTATGTGAACTTTCCGCGTCTAACGTCCGGTCCTACTCAAAATTCACTGCAAAGCTAATAGCAATATCTCTTCTTGATTTTTTATTCTGATACAATCCCGACGCTCTCTAAATATAATGAAACTTACGACTGACAACTGACAAAAGATATTGGATCTTTGCAAGACCGACTGCTATAAATTTCATGGATAATATCTTCTGCAGTCATGTCTCCCTCCCATGCCCCATAGAATTTTGAAATGAAATCTTTAGTCGTCTCTTTATCCGACTTTGTTTTTTTCTTGGATTTATAGGTCATAGACTGTGACAATAAAGTAATGAGGCGAAGTTTAACTTCATCACTCAAATTTTTCAGTAGATGCCAGTAAGTGGCTGTCTCTCCTTTATATGTGTCGCTCAACGGCATATCTGTTTCTTTTTGCAAAAATAACAAGATTTATTATTATAAACAAATATGCAGCTGTTAAAAATTTGCAAACTTTATATCTCTTCCAACCTATACCTACCAGTCAACCCATCTTCGGGATAAGCTCCAGACAGTCAACTTCCGCAAAGGATAATTATAGCTTCTATCACGTTTTTGCAGTGACTTGTATCCCTAAACTCAGTTTTTGTAAAATTCGCGATTATAATCGCAAAAATTTGTACTCTTTATATTCCCTTCGTGATTTTTGTATGGCAAGATATTTTGCGTGCCTACATACTGGTTCCAACTTTAAACCATATGTCTAATATCCTATGGACTAAACTACTATGGTTATGTGGTCTACATTTTTTGATACAACCTGCGCTTCGCACGCAGAATAGGCTGTGTCATTTTGTGAACACAGCCTATTGTCGGTGGTATGGCGGAGGGGGAGGAGGGTCAGCGTTCGGCACGCATGGGATTGTGGAGGAAGTCGTCGTAGGCGAGGCGGATGCCGTCGCGGAGCTCGGTGCGGTATGTCCAGCCCAGGGCTGTGGCTTTGCTGACGTCGAGGAGCTTGCGCGGAGTGCCGTTGGGGCGTGTGGTGTCCCAGAGGATGCGTCCCTTGTAGCCGATGATCTCAGCCGTGAGTTCGGTGAGCTCCTTTATGGTGAGTTCCTTGCCGGTACCTGCATTGACAGTCTCGTTGCCCGAATAATTGTTCATCAGGAAGACACAGAGGTTTGCGAGGTCGTCGACGTAGAGGAACTCGCGCAGCGGCGAGCCGTCGCCCCAGCACGTCACCTCCTCCAGTCCTTGCTCCTTCGCCTCGTGGAAGCGGCGGATGAGGGCAGGGAGCACGTGGGAGTGCTCGGGATGGTAGTTGTCGTTGGGGCCGTAGAGGTTGGTGGGCATCACGGAAATGTAGTCAGTGCCGTACTGGCGGTTGAGATACTCGCAGTATTTCAGACCGCTTATCTTCGCCAGGGCGTAGGCCTCGTTGGTCTGTTCGAGCGACGAGGTGAGCAGGCAAGACTCGGGCATCGGCTGCGGGGCCAGGCGCGGGTAGATGCATGATGATCCGAGGAACTCGAGTTTCCTGCAGCCGTTGCGCCATGCGGCGTTGATGACGTTCATCTCCAGCATCATGTTGTCATACATGAAGTCGGCCAGATGGTTCCGGTTGGCGATTATCCCTCCTACCTTGGCGGCGGCGAGGAAGACATACTCCGGACGCTCGGCGGCGAAGAAATCGTTGACGGCCTGCTGGTTGATCAGGTCAAGTTCCTTGTGCGTGCGTGTGACGATGTTTGTGTAGCCCTGGCGTCGCAGCTCGCGGACTATTGCCGAACCCACCATACCGCGGTGGCCGGCGACATATATTTTTGAATTCTGTTCCATAATTCATGCGCGAAAGCGCAAAGGATGAAGTGTGAAGTATGAAGTTTTAAGTATGAAGTTGTCAGACAGGTCATACGAATCCGACAACTGCAACTGACAACGGAAAACGGATAGCGGACAACTTTTTAAAACCGTCGGATCTTTATTGGGATCATGCCGGGGCTTAGGAGGGCGTTGTCGGGGAGGACGAGGGCCAGGTGGCCTCCGCCTCCGGCGCCGAGCATCTTCCAGGCCAGCGCCTTGTCGCGTATGGAGTCGATGTATTCCGCCACCCCCGGCTGCATCATGGCCGGGAACATGGCAACCTGCGCGTCGAAGGACTCGCGGAAAGACGTGGCGAAATCACCGAGGTCACGCCGCATGATGGCGTCCCAGCAGCGGTCGGCGGCCGAGGTCAATGCCCTGACCTTCTCCGGCGTTATGTCCTTCCCTTCCACCACGGAGCATCCGGGACGACGCGGGAACATCGGCAGAAGCGCGATGTGGCTTTCAAGCCAGGATAGCGTCTCCTCGTCGTGGCACGACTCTATCCGGTCGGGCCAGTAGTGGCCGTCGTAATGGTGGCGCGTAAGTCCCGACATGCAGATGCCTATGGCGTCCTGCGCTCCCGAGACGTGTCCCTTGTTCTCAGGATCATTCTCGAAGCAGAAGAGGAGCCTGGCGAGCATCTCCTCATTGTATGCCGGGAGCTCGTAGGGCCATATCTTCATGGCGGCGTTGCGTGTGGAGGTCGACATGCCTCCGCGCTCCATGAATTCATGTGTCGGCTCTATGGATGCTGTTATCGCCCATCCGTCGCCGTGCTGCGAGACGTAGGGCTGGTCGATCCATGTGCCGGCGATATCGATGCGGTAAGGCAGATGCGACCTGACGTCGCGGCGCAGGGAGGTGGTGGAGCGGGCTTCCAGACCGGCGTCGGGCACCCGGGTCAGCTCCACATACTCTATGCCGCGTTCCTCGCACAGGCGTCGCTTCTCGTCGCTTCCGCCGTCGGAGTTGACCACGAACACGTCAGGCCTCACGGCGTCCATGGTGTCGACGAAGTCGAGCATGCCGCTGCCCCGGTTGATAAAGGCGTCGGTGACGTAGCGTATGGCTTTCACCATGTAGAGGCGCTCTTTCTCGGAATATACCGTCTTGCGGTGTTTGAGCTCCTCGATGGTGCTGTCAGACCCGATGCCGACATACAGGTCGCCATATTGGGATGCCTCCTTGAAAAACGCCACGTGGCCCGAGTGGAGCATGTCGTAGCATCCGGAGACGAATACTTTCTTTCTCATCGTTTGTTTCAGTGCGGAAAGACCGCTGACAAATATAGGACTATTTTATCAAATAACAAAATATCCGGGGCGGTCATTCAATCTAATTCAGACCATTCAGGCCATTCAGACCAGTCCGACCGGTCAGCCTGCAATCGATAAAGATTATGGATTGTGCATTATGAATCATGCATTATGTGATAAGTGGCGTGGGTTAAACTTTTTTAAGATTCGGGGGTTTTTATTTTGAGGCAAGGCGGTTTGGCCAATGCCGTTATTTAAAAAACAAGATTATGAAAGGACGAAATTTGATGGTCACTCTTGGGGCGGGGCTGCTGACGGGTCTTTGTGCCACGATGCTGACAGGATGTGCCGATGACGATGACTGGCCTTACGGACCGCCGAACGGCTGGGGTTCCAACTATTTCTATGACTCGCGTCTTGTGGGGCAGTGGGAGCTGGAGTATTACAACGGCAACGAGGTAAGCTCCTATGACACCAACTACATGGATTTCTATGGCAAGGGGCACGGGCGCTACTATTATTATTCCAATGGTCGCCTCCTCTCGGAGGACATGGCCTATTTCTGCTAGGAGCGCGGTCCGGGCAGCGATCTCTACCAGATAAATGTGCAGTATGAGAACGGACAGGCCTCCACGATGAATTATGCCCTCTCCAACGGCGGCGACTCGCTGACCTTGCAGTGGAGGAGCGGCGGAGTGTATAACACTTATATCTATTCGCGGGTATATTCGGTGCCTTATTGACCACACCGCGGAGCCCGCAGGTAAATACGACGGAGGCCGCGGCACAGGAGATCGGGCAGAGCCCGATGACAATAAGCATCAAACCGATGACAATAAGCATCAAGCCCAGGCCGGAAGACCTGGGCTTGATGCTTATTGTCATGGCTCGCTTTGCGGCGAACTTTTATGCCGGAAGAATTCTGCCTATGGGCACTCCTTTGCCTGCGGCAATCAGTATTCCTTCCAGGGGGTGATTCCGAGGTTCTCCTCCTTCTTGTTGATGAAAGCTTTCACGAAAGCGCTCGCGAGGCGGGCGTTGGTGAGAAGGGGGATGTTGTGGTCGATGGCCCAGCGGCGTATGCGGTAGCCGTTGGTGAGCTCGCGCTTGGTGTGGTTCTTGGGGATGTTGATCACCAGGTCGACCTTGTGCTGCGCGATCAGGTCGAGCACATTCTCACCGGCCGCGTTCTGCTCGTCGGGCCAGCGCACGGCCTCGGCCTCAATGCCGTTGCTGTTGAGGAAGGCGGCGGTGCCTTCTGTGGCGTAGATCTTGTAGCCGTTCTCCCCGAGCAGGCGGCAGGCCTCGAGCATGTCTACTTTTCCGCGCACGTCGCCGGAGCTTACGAGCACAGCGTCTTTCGGCACGTGGTGGCCTACGGAGATCATGGCGTTGAGCAGGGCCTCGTCGAAGTCACGTCCGAGGCAGCCTACCTCGCCGGTCGACGACATGTCGACGCCAAGCACGGGGTCAGCCTTGTGGAGGCGTGCGAAGGAGAACTGCGAAGCCTTCACGCCGATGTAGTCGATGTCGAATGTCGAGGTGTCGACTTTCTCCACCTTCTCACCGAGCATGATGCGGGTGGCAGTCTCTATGAAATTTTTCTTGAGCACCTTGCTGACGAAGGGGAATGAGCGCGAGGCGCGGAGGTTGCACTCGATCACCTTCACGTAGTTGTCTTTTGCAAGATACTGGATGTTGAAGGGGCCGGAGATATTGAGCTCCCTGGCGATCTTGGCGCTTATGCGCTTGATGCGTCGCGCGGTGGCCATATATATCTTCTGGGCGGGGAATACGAGGGTGGCATCGCCGGAGTGTACGCCGGCAAACTCCACATGCTCCGAGATGGCGTATTCCACAATCTCACCGTTGCGGGCTACGGCGTCAAACTCGATCTCCTTGGCGTTCTGCATGAATTCCGACACAACCACCGGATATTCTTTCGACACCTTCGCGGCCTCCGTGAGGAAGCGGTGGAGCTGGTCGTAGTCATAGCATACGTTCATGGCCGCACCTGAGAGCACGTAGCTGGGGCGCACAAGCACCGGGAAGCCCACTTCGGCGATGAATCGGTCGATATCCTCGAAGGTGGTCACCTCCTTCCAGCGAGGCTGGTCGATGCCGAGCTGGTCGAGCATCGCGGAGAACTTGTGGCGGTTCTCGGCGCGGTCGATCGATATGGGGGAGGTGCCGAGCACGGGCACGTGGCGGCGGTAGAGCTTCATCGCGAGATTGTTGGGTATCTGGCCACCGACGCTGACAATCACGCCGCGAGGCGTCTCGAGGTCGAGGATATCCATCACGCGCTCAAAGCTGAGCTCATCGAAGTAGAGGCGGTCGCACATGTCGTAGTCGGTCGACACGGTCTCCGGGTTATAGTTGATCATGATGGCCTTGTAGCCGAGACGGCGGCAGGTCGTGGCGGCGTTGACCGAGCACCAGTCGAACTCCACGGAGCTGCCGATACGGTATGCTCCCGATCCGAGCACGACGATGTTGTTGCCGGCGTTCATGTCGTAGCGTATGGAGTTGGAGTCAGCGCCATATGTGACGTAGAGGTAGTTGGTGAGCTCGGGATATTCGGAGGCCACCGTATTGATGCGGCGCACGCAGGGGGTGACGCCGAGGCTCTTGCGATGGTCGCGCACGCGGAGGAGCTCCTGCTCCATGTTGCCCTGCGGGTTCTCCACGAAGCGGGCAATCTGGAAGTCGGAGAAGCCGAGGCGCTTGGCCTCCTTCATGACATCGGCAGGTATGGACTCGATCTTCTCATATCCCTCGAGCACCTTCTTATAGTCTACGATATTCTTGAGGCGGGAGATGAACCATTTGTCAATCTTCGTGAGCGCCTCGATGCGGTCTACGGAATAGCCCTCCTCGAGAGCCTGGGCTATGGCGAAGACACGGGTGTCGGTAGGGTGGGAGAGGGCGGCGTCGAGGTCGTCGAAGTGGATGTCGTTGTTGCCCACGAATCCGTGCATACCCTGGCCTATCATGCGCAGGCCCTTCTGGATGATCTCCTCAAACGATTTGCCTATCGACATGATCTCGCCGACCGACTTCATCGAAGAACCGATCTCGCGGTCGACTCCTACGAATTTTGAGAGGTCCCAGCGCGGGATCTTGACAATCATATAGTCGACGGATGGAGCGACATAGGCGGAGTTGGGGGTGCCCATCTCTCCGATCTGGTCGAGGGTGTAGCCGAGGGCAAGCTTGGCGGCCACGAACGCGAGGGGATAGCCCGAGGCTTTCGAGGCGAGGGCCGATGAGCGGCTCAGGCGCGCGTTGATCTCGATGATGCGGTAGTCGTTGGTCTCGGCGTTGAAGGCATACTGTATGTTGCATTCGCCGACGATGCCGATGTGACGCACCACCTTGGTGGCGATCTCCTCAAGCATCTTGATCTGCTCCGGGGTGAGCGATACGATGGGGGCCACGACGATCGACTCGCCGGTGTGGATGCCGAGGGGGTCGAAATTCTCCATCGGCACTACGGTGAAGCAATGGTCGTTGGCGTCGCGGATCACCTCAAATTCTATCTCCTTCCATCCCTTGAGCGATTCCTCCACGAGGATCTGGCGGCTGTAGGCCAGGGCGCTCTCGCAATGACGGCGGAATTCCTCATCGTTGGTGCAGATGCCCGATCCGAGTCCGCCGAGGGCGTAACCTGAGCGCACCATCACGGGGAATCCGATGCGGTGTGCCACTTCCACGGCGTCGTCGATGCTCTCCACGGCCTGGCTCACGGGAGTCTTGATGTCGATCTCGTCAAGCTTCTTGACGAAGAGGTCGCGGTCTTCCGTGATCATGATGGCCTCCACCGATGTGCCGAGCACTTTCACTCCGTATTTCTCGAGGGTGCCGTTGAGGTAAAGCTCCGTGCCGCAGTTGAGCGCGGTCTGTCCGCCGAAAGCGAGGAGGATTCCGTCGGGCCTCTCCTTTTTGATTACCTCCTCCACGAAATAGGGGGTGATGGGAAGGAAATAGACCTGGTCGGCCACGCCTTCCGAAGTCTGGATAGTGGCGATGTTAGGATTGATAAGCACTGATGAGATACCCTCTTCCCTGAGGGCCTTGAGGGCCTGGGATCCCGAATAGTCGAACTCGCCGGCCTGCCCGATCTTGAGGGCGCCCGAACCGAGAAGCAAAACCTTTTTCATATGTCTGAGTCGCTATGATTTGTTTTGCCTGCAAAATTACAAGAAATCTCGCTTTTACGCAAGTTAAAGAAGCCTTTCGGCTCCATAAAATAGAAAAAGGGGTGCGGAGATGGGATTATGTCGGCCGAAATGATTATCTTTGTCTACAAAACCAATACACTATGGCGAAATCAAAAGTATATTTCACGAATCTCCGGACAAATCCGAATTCCAACCTTCTCGACAAACTCGAGCGACTGTGCAGAAGGGCCGGGATAGCCGACCTCCCTGTCAAAGATAATTTCGTGGCCATGAAGATACATTTCGGCGAGCCCGGCAACGTGGCCTACATCCGTCCGAACTTCGCCGCCCGCATGGCGCAGCTCGTGCGCTCGCTTGGAGGCAAACCGTTTCTGACCGATTGCAACACTCTATATTCCGGGCGCCGCGCCAATGCCGTCGATCATCTGCAGAGCGCCATGGAAAACGGTTTCAACCCTATCTCGGCGCAATGCCAGGTGATAATCGCTGACGGACTGAAGGGCATCGACCAGGTTGAGATACCGATCGACGGGGAATACTGCCATGCTCCCAAGATCGGCGCCGCGCTCGCCGACGCCGACGTGATCATCAGCCTGACCCACTTCAAGGGGCACGAACAGGCCGGTTTCGGCGGGGCGCTCAAAAACCTCGGCATGGGTGGCGCCAGCGTTCCCGGCAAGCTTGAGCTTCACGGAGCGTCGCAGCCGAAGATAGACCGCGACCACTGCGTGGGGTGCGGAGTGTGCGTGCGCCATTGCGCCCACGATGCTTTGAGCCTCGACGCCGAGCACAAGGCCGTGATCGACTACGACCATTGCGTGGGGTGCGGGCAGTGTGTGGCCCTTTGCCAGCACGATGCCGCCGTGCTCGCCTCGTGGGACACGTCGCAGCGTCTGAACTGCAAGATCGCGGAATATACCAAGGCTGTGCTCAAAGACAAGCCTAACTTCCACGTGAGCTTCATCATGAACGTCAGCCCCGAGTGCGACTGCTGGAACCATAACGATGCCGCGGTGGTGCCCGATCTCGGTATCCTGGCGTCGACCGATCCCGTGGCGCTCGACCAGGCCTGCGCCGACATGGTGATAAAGGCTCCTGTGCTCCTGACCGACAACGAGCTCCACGACCATCATGAGCACGAGAACCTCGAGGGAGCCGACAAATTCCACCTGCTTCATCCCGACACGGACTGGCAGGCCGGCCTGGAGCATGCCGAGAAAATCGGAGTGGGCACGCGCGACTATGAGCTTATCACTGTCTGATAGCAAACTACAGCATCGTATACCCGAACCGGAAAAATGTCTCCGCCTGCGAAAAAATGTGGGCGGAGACATTTTTTATTTTGTAATTTGAAAATGAATTTTTAATTTTACATCGATTTAACCAATCTAATCCGTTGCGTGTTGCTGAAAGACGCTTCGGATTATAAAACAAATTTTAACTGATCTAATATCTATGGACAATGAAATGAATTCCGGTCCACGCGTCAGATCGCTGGCGGCCGGGTGCAGAGCGATCAGCCTTGTCATTGTCCTTGTGGCAAGCCTTTTATGGCAACCGGCAGTTTTTGCCAAGGCCATGAAAGTCACGGGGACAGTGAGTGATGAAAATGGGGAACCCCTGATCGGGGCTTCTGTAATCTGCAAAGGCTCCACTGTCGGAACCACTACCGACATCGAAGGCAGATTCACAATTGAAGTGCCGGAAAGCGTAAAACGGATTGAGTTCCGCTACGTCGGCATGGCAACACAGGAGATGGAGATTGCCCCGGTGATGAACGTAGTCATGCATGCCCTTGACTCCCGTCTGCTTGACGAGGTCATAGTAGTGGCATTCGGAGAACAGAAGAAATCATCATTCACCGGTTCGGCAGGAGTGGTGAAGGCTGATGAGATCAAGAACTATGCGGTCAACGATGCGATGCAGGCCATGCAGGGAAAACTGGCTGGCGTGCAGCTGAAGACAGAATCGGGCAGTCCCACGGCAACGCCGTCGATCCGCATACGCGGCACAGGCTCGATCAATGCCAGCAATGAGCCCCTCTATATCGTCGACGGATCTCCTATGGTGGGATCCTCCTATCTTATCAATCCCGAAGACGTGGAGAGCATAACGGTGCTCAAGGATGCCGCCTCCAACGCTCTCTACGGTGCCCGGGGCGCCAATGGCGTCATCATGATCACTACAAAGAAAGGGAAGGCCGGGACGCCAAAAATCACGCTCAACGCGAAGTTCGGTATGGTCACCCACGCCATACAGGAATATGAGAAACTCACCGACCCGAGAGCATATTACGAGATGGCATACCGCGCGCATTACAACCGGGAGATACGTGACAACGGCGCGGATCCCGCCAGCGCCCATATCACGGCCAACAATGCCATAGGCAAATCTACCAATGAAGGTGGACTGGGATATATAGTGTATTCCGTGCCCGAAGGGGAATATCTGATCGGATCAAACGGCAAACTGAATCCGGCAGCGACCCTTGGCAATATCGTGAGCTTCGGGGGCAGAGAATATCTGGTGCGTCCGGACGACTGGATGGAGGAATCTCTCCGCACGGGTTTCCGTCAGGATTATACGGCGAATGTGTCGGGAGGTGTGGATCGTTTCAACTATTATGCCACATTCGGATATCTTAACAATGAGGGAATCGTGAAGGGCAGCGAGTATGAACGTTACACCCTGCGCCTCAAGACCGACTGGGAACTCCGTTCCTGGCTCAGTCTCGGCCTGAACATGAGCTACGTCAAAGGAAGGGCCTACTCCACCGACAACTCCGTGTTTACCCAGGCACGCATGTATGCGCCGATATATCCGATGTATATCCGCGACGCTGACGGCAACAGGATGTATGACGAGAACGGCGTTATGTTTGACTATGGCGACGGCAAGATTACGGGACTCCAGAGGCCGTTCGCTCCAGGATCGAACTATGTGCAGGAGAATGCTCTCAACATGCGGCGCCGCGATCGTGACCTGACGAATGTGGCCGGCAACATCACCTTCACGGTGCCATGGGTGAAGGGTCTCAAGGCACAGGCGAAGATCAACGCCTCAACCAACTCTTCCAAATATCTGCGCACCTACCAGCCATTCTACGGTTCTGACGCAGCGTCAAATCCCCAGGGGCGCATCCACGACGAGAACACGAAGACATACGCCTACAACCTCCAGCAACTGATCACTTATGTAAGGCAGTTCGGCCCCCACAATGTCAATGCGATGATCGGACATGAGTATTACAACAACAGATACGAAGAGCTCTATGCCGAGAAGACCAACATGTTCTCCTATTGGGGCAACCAGTCGCTCGACGGAGCAGTGACTGTCGACCCGAAAAGAGTGAGCGGCTACAACACCGAATACAATACGGAAGGCTGGCTTTCCAGGTTGATGTATGACTATCAGGAGAAATATTTCGTGTCGGCCTCCTACCGCCGCGATGCTTCCTCACGCTTCCATCCCGACCATCGCTGGGGCAATTTCTTCTCGGTAGGCGGAGCGTGGATCCCCAGCAAAGAGTCGTGGTTCCCGAAGAACGAGACCATAAATCTTATTAAGGTCAAGGCGTCATGGGGCCAGCAAGGCAACGACGGTATCGGTGATTACCTCTACACAACGATCTATGACATTGAGAACGTGAACGGCGACGTCGGTCTGAACATGTCGACCATCAAGGGAGTGAAGAACATAACCTGGGAGACAAACAGCAATTTTAATGTCGGCGTGGAGTTTGAACTGCTCAACAACCGTCTCAGCGGAGAGGTGGAATATTTCAACCGCAAGACCACCGACATGCTTTGCGAAATACGAGTGCCCCTCGACGCCGGCTATTCCTCGCAATATGCCAATGTAGGCGACATGCGCAACTCCGGCATAGAGTTCTCGCTGAATTATGATGTGGTCAGGAACCGCGACCTGGTATGGAATATTTATGCCAACGCCACTCACTATAAGAACAAAATCCTGCGTCTTAATGATGATAACAAAGGCACTGATCTCGAGGGACATCCGGGCTACGTTAGCGGCAGCTATTTCTATGGTGAGGGGCTGTCGATCCACTCCTGGAGATTGAAGAGATATGCCGGCGTAGATCCGTCCACAGGTCTGGCGCTTTACTATAAGACTGACGCTGACACAAAAGAGACCACCACTACGACAAGATTTGAGGACGGCTCGTATTATTACTGCGGCACAAGCGACCCGGATCTTTACGGTGGCTTTGGCACGACATTGTCATACAAAGGATTCGATGTGGCCGTGCAGTTCAACTACAGCATCGGCGGCAAAGCCTATGATTCGGGCTACAGTTCGCTGATGATCAACCCCTCGGCCGGATACACCGCAGGTGCGATCCACAAGGATATGCTTGGCGCCTGGTCTGAGTCAAACAGGGAATCGAATATCCCGAGATATCAGTATGCGACAAAATCGGAAGATCTCAATGTCTCGCAGACAACCGACCGTTTCCTCATGAACGCAAGTTCGCTTTCGCTTCAGAATGTGAATATCGGATACAATCTGCCCGCGGGTCTGCTCAGAAAGGTGCAGATCGACAAGGCACGATTCTATGTGTCGGTCGATAATCTCTGCTACTGGAGTAAACGTAAAGGCTTTGATCCCCGCAATTCCTACTGGGGCTCCACCTCTGTCGCAGGCTATGCACTGACGCGCACCTGGACTCTTGGCGTGGAACTCGGATTCTAACAATATCAAATCAAACGACAATGAAACACAAAATAGCGAAATATTGCATATTCTCCCTGTCGTTGACGATGGGTGCCGTCTTTACGGGCTGCATAGAGGAGACATTCCCTTCGCAGTCGGCTACCTCCGAGCAGGTCGCTGCCGACCCGAAATCTCTGGAGAGCATCGTGAATTCCATCGCCCACTACACCATAGAGACCGCCACCTACGGTTCCAGGGACTATAAGGATGGGGCCTTGCCGGGCTACATGTTCGCCCGCGACGTGATGTGTGAGGACTTTCCGGTATCTGACACAGACTGGGACTGGTTTGGCAGTCTTGCAAGGTCTGTCAACGATGACTGGGGAGCGTTACCCTATTACTATTTCTACACCCTTGTCGACAAGGCCAACGACATGCTCAAGCAGACTGATCTTGACAATGTCCCTGAGGAGTCGCGCGCGATGGTCGGTAATCTTCTCGGCTACAGGGCGATGTCTTATTTCGAACTGGCAAGGATGTATGAGTTCCAGCCCACAGGATTTGCCCAGCTCGACAACCAGGCGGCTTCCGATGGCATCATGGGGCTGACTGTCCCTATAGTAGAGGCCCGCGATTATTCGGTGGCGGAGCTTGTAGCAAATCCCAGGGCTCCGTTCCAGAAGATGTACAGGTTCATATGGAGCGACCTTTGCCGCGCCGAGGAACTGCTCGAGGGGTACCAGCGTCCGAAAGTGTCGCTGATGGACGAAAATGTAATCCACGGCTTCAAGGCCCGTTTCTGGCTTGAGCTTGCCTCGCGTTTTGACCGCAGTCCCGAAGACCTGTCGGTGCAGCTCCGCGAAGAGGGCGCTGCCGACGGCTATCGTGATCTGGGTGTGAGCACGGCTCTCGAATGCTATCAGAACGCGGAAGCGGAGGCGTCAAAGGTGATAGCCGGAGGATTCACCCCTGTCACTGAGGCGGAATGGACTGATCCGGACGCCGGTTTCTGCAAACCGACACCGGCATGGGTGTGGGGATCATATATCACCACCACCGAGGAGAATCCCGGCCGTTGGTATTCATTCAACGCCTGGACGAGCACTGAGGCAGCCTGGGGATGGACGGGCACAGACTATAACTGCTTCCGTTGCATAAGCTCTTATCTCTATTCCACGATACCGGACGCCGACTGGCGCAAGAAATCCTGGATTGATCCGGAATTCGCCAACGACGGTGAGAAAATTGCCGAGCACTACAGGATCAAACAACCGGCCTCATATGCCTCACGCTATCCTGCCTATGCCAATCTCAAATTCCGTGTGCCCGATCTGGCGTCATATTCCATGGGTCTGACCTGTTGCACCCCGTTTATGAGGGTCGAGGAGATGATGCTGCTGCGTGCGGAGGCTCTTTATCATACCCAGGGGCTCGCGGCAGCCAAGAGCGCGCTTGAGGACTTTGTCAACACTTACCGTTATACCGATGGTTCATATGAGTGTACGGCATCTACCTACGACAATTTCATCAAGGCTCTCATGAATCAGAGGCGTATAGAGTTCTGGGGCGAAGGGCTCGTGTATTATGACTACAAACGTCTGCGTCTTCAGGTGAACCGCACTCCGGTGGGCACGAACTATCCGGAAAATTACAGGCTTGTATCGATCGCGGGATATGTGGCTCCGTGGATGAACGCCTATATCAGTGAATACGCTGTGTCGATGAAGAATTCAGGGTTCAAGGGGAATCCAAATTTCAGCGGCATTGTCACGCCACAGTAAACAATAACTAACAGGATTCAAGACATGAATATCAATATAAAGAGAAACGCGGGGTGTGCTGCGCTGTTGATGGCCATGGCGGCGGTGTTTGCCGCGTGCGACAGCGACGTGCCCTATGAGGAGGGGAAACCCGTCGCCGACGACTGCATGAAAGTGCGGTTCAGCGACAGCAATGAGTCGCTCTATGTGTTCGCACCCACCGATCTGAACGGCGACTATTCCCTGGAGCTGACCCTTACACGCGAAGTCGCCGACAAGGATGCGGATGTGCCGGTCGAGGTTATTTCTGCCGACGACTGCATGACGGTAAGTCCTGTGGCTCATTTCAACGCCGGAGAAACCACTGCGAAGATAAAGGTTGGTTTCGAAGGAATTCCCTTGAGGGAACAGAAAAAATGCTACATCAAGATACCGGACGAATATGTAGACCTATACAAGGCGGAACCCGATGGCACGGGTCATTTCATGGTGAGCGTGCTCGTGTCGGAGTGGCGTAAGATTGTAAAGGATGTCGATGCCTGGGGGTTCAGCGGCGTGATAGGCTATTATTGCGATATATATTGGCTTGTCGGGCTCAATAGATTCCGGTTCACCAACTTTATGGAGTCGGGCATTGACGTGACATTCCGTATAGACGGCACCAATTTTGACGCATCTAATCCGTCTACATGGCAAGGATATCTCACTCCGCTCGATAATTATGAGGTGAGGTCGACCGACAGCGGATATCTTTACTGGTATCTATATGATGATGTCAATGATTGCCGTCCTGTGTGGACTGTTGCCTCGGGACGTCTCCAGAACGGCAACATATGCTTCAGGGCGAGACTCGAGTCGTGTGAAGTCAACATTATTGACGGCGGGGTAGACGGATACCAGGAATGTCATGGCCTGATACAGAAAGTCAATGGCGGCTCCGATTGGGTATCGTTCGACTACACGGATGATCAGATAAATCTTGACGGATTCACTGACTGAGAAGAGGCGACTGCCGATATAAAAAATCATGCCCCTGCCATTGACCGCAGGGGTATGATTTTTTATGTCGGCGATTCGCAGTCTATGCAGCGGTTCCGGGAGGGAGAATCCGTCAGCACCCGGTCAGTTCTTTCGGTAGGAGCGGCATTGCTCCCTGTTGTGTGCAGACGAAAGCGGAGGTGCGCACGGCGAGTGAATGTGCCTCGGCTACGCTTTTCCCCTTGAGTATGGATGCTATGAACGCAGCCGTGAAGGAATCGCCGGCGCCGACCGTGTCGGCTACCTCCACCACAGGAGTGGGCTGGAAGGATACGTTGCCCGGAGTGAAGACATAACTTCCGTTGATGCCGCAGGTGAGTATCAGCATGCGGAGATTGTACTTGCCGAGCAGTATCCAGCACTTGTCCTGGAGGTCGATGCCGGGATATCCGAACATGCGGCTCACCGTGACGAGTTCCTCGTCGTTTATCTTCAGGATGTTGCAGCGCGTCATGGAGTTGCAGAGAATCTCCTTGTTGTAGAAGCCCTGACGCAGGTTGACGTCGAAGACCACGAGGCTGTCGTTGTCGTGCGGCATTGCGTCGAGGAAACGGTTTATTGTCTCGCGCGACACGACGTTGCGCTGGGCGAGTGAGCCGAAGCATACTGCCTGGGTCTTCCTGGCGAGGCATTCGAGGCTGGCTGTATAGGGTATGTTGTCCCAGGCCACATTTTCCTTGATGTCGTATTGGGGAATGCCTGCCTGGTCAATCTCCACCTGCACTGTGCCTGTGGGGTAGGGCACTTTCTCAATCTGCCGGTTGAGGCCCTTGGCCGCGAAATTATCGAGTATCTCATTGCCGAGAGTATCGTCGCCCACGGCACTGACCACGCAGCTGGGAATACCGAACTGGGAGACATGGTATGCGAAGTTGGCGGGGGCTCCGCCGATTTTCTTTCCTTCCGGAAGGACGTCCCAGAGGGCTTCGCCCATTCCTACTGTCAGATTGTTCATATTTAAAGGTTAAAGGTTAAAGGTTAAAGGTTAAAGGTTGAAGGTTGAGGGGTTTGGGGGATCTGCGGCTTGCAGCCGCAGCACGGGAATGCCATCCGGCTGTCATATCTGTTTTTCCCGATTGTTTAGGTTCGTTGCTGTCCCTGCTATTTTTATTTATCCTTGCTTGTTGTTTATTGGCAAACATAGATGAAAAATCTTAGATTTTCACCTCGGCAGAATAAAGAAAATGCTTTTTCTTTAGAGGAAATATAGATGAAAAATCTTAGATTTTCACCCCGGCAGAATAAAGAAATACTTTTTCTTTAGAGGAAAGGCAATCATAATCGCTAATTACAAATTGCTTACTGCTCATTGCCTGCGGATCCGGAGGGTATAGTAGAGGAGATAGGCAACACCGGCGGTCATGACAGCCACGGCTCCCGACTGACCCACGGCGTCGGCGGCGTAACCCATGGCGAGGGGAAAGACCGTGCCTCCGAAAAGGCCCATGATCATGAGGCCTGACACCTCGTTCTTCTCCCGGGGGGAGGAGAGGAGTGCCTGCGAGAAGACCACGGAAAAGATATTGGAGTTGCCGAAGCCTATGAGTGCTATGCCTATGTAGAGCGGGGTTAGGCTTTGGCCGGCGAAGAGGATGGCCATGCCCGCGAGCATCATAGCCACGCTGGCCCCGAAAAATGCCTTAGGCGACACGCTCCGCAGGATGAATGCTCCGAGGAAACAGCCAAGGGTGCGGAATATGAAATAGATGCCGGTGGCGAATCCGGCTTCCTCAAGCGGCAGCCCGAGGCGCTCCATGATAATTTTGGGGGCTGTGGTGTTGGTGCCCACGTCTATGCCCACGTGGCACATGATGCCAAGGAAGCAGAGGAGTATGAAGGGTCGGCCGAGGAGGCGCAGACATTCCTTCACTCCCGACGCCTTGTCGGGACGCTCCTCCTCAATCGGAGTGGCTGCGAGCAGGGAGATGGAGAGGAAACTTATCACTGCATATATCACGAAGAGAGCCCTCCAGCCCAGACCGAAAGTGGGGAATACGGTGGTGGCGCCCCAGGCGGCGATGACGGGGGCCAGGAAGGAGGCGATGGCCTTGACAAACTGTCCGAAGGTTAGCGTGGAGGCAAGACGGTCGCTACTGATCAGGTTGGTGACCAAAGGATTGAGGGAGGTCTGCATGATGGCGTTGCCGATGCCGAGCAGGGAGAAGGAGAGGAGCATGATCCAGTAGTTGTCGCCGAAAGCCGGGATGGCGAGCGACACGGCGGTGACCATGAGGCTGATAAGGACGGTGTTCTTGCGGCCGATGCGGTTCATCAGCATACCCGTAGGCACGGAGAATATGAGAAACCAGAAAAATACGAGCGAAGGGAAGAGGTTGGCCTGTGAGTCGGTCAGGCCAAGGTCTTTCTGCACATAGTTGGATGCGGTGCCCACAAGGTCGACGAATCCCATGGCGAAGAAGCAGAGCATCACGGGGATTATCTGTAGCAGAAACGATTTGCGGTTGGTTACGAGGGTCTGTGTTGCTTCCATGACGTTTCGAGTTTTACGACTGAGAATGAGGATTCTGTTATTTTACGGAGAGAGGATAGATGGTGAGATTGCGTATTTCAGCTTTACCTTTGGAGGCAGAGATGGAGAGGCGGTCGTAGGGAGAGGTGGGGAATACGAGGTTGGTCATGGCCAGACGTCCATCTTTCTCAAAGACCTCCACAGAAGAGCGGTCGATGAAGATGCGGAGAGAGAGGCGATTGTCAGCCGTGAGTACGGGAGCCGCGGTGACGGCCGGGAAATCCTGGCTGAAATCAGTGATGCCGCTCTGCCGGCGGTCGAACGAGAGAGTCGCGGCTTTCACGTCGTAGGTCATCCCGACTTTCTCTCCATTTCCGTTGCTCAGGGTTATATCGACAGTTGCGGCCTTGCGTGGATTGATCTCGAGGTCGATCTCGCAGAGCGGCGGGATAGAGTAGCTTCTCGCTGTGGCGCCAGCGGATATGGAGGAAACTTTTCTCACGGCCTTGTCGCGGAGCATGTCGACCTCCGGAGACGGGGCTGAGGCGAGATATATCTGGCCGTCGGGAGCCGTGAAGAGACTCGCGTCGCGCGGCAGCGTGTTGGCGCTTCTGAACTGGAGGGTCGGCACTTCGCCGGCATACTGCCAGTTGCTCATCCATCCTATGAGGGTGCGTCGTCCGTCGGGCGCTCCACTGAAGCTTACTGTGGCGTAGTGATCTTTTCCGAAGTCCATCCACTTTGTGGGTATCTTTCCCTGCGCGTCGGTGTCGGCTTTGAATGTCGTGCCGTCGAAATCACCTACGAAATACTGGGTGGCGCTTCCTCCGAAAGGTCCGCCGGGATTGATGTTGCATACAAGCACCCATTTCTCCTTGTCAGAACCATCGACTTTGAGCGGGAAAAGGTCAGGACATTCCCAGACACCGTCCTGGCATCCCTCCCCCTTGCCGAAGGCGCTCTGAAGAGTCCATTCCCGCAGATCGGGAGATGTGAAGATGAGCATCTCGTGGTCGAGGGCGTGGGCCAGGGAGAGCACCCAGCGGTTGTTGGCCGCATCCCAGAACATGTTCGGGTCGCGGGCCTCGCTCTCGAGAGTTATGATCGGGTTGCCGGGATATATCTCGAAGGTCATGCCGTTGTCGGAGCTATGCGCGAGACTCTGCACCTGGCTCACATCGGCCGAGGTATAGAGCGACACTACGGCATCCTTGCCGAAGCCGGCGGTGTTATCCTTGTCGACCACTGAACTTCCGCTGAATACAGAACCGAGTCCGTTGGGCTCGATGGCTGCGGGATGATGTTCCCAATTCATGAGATCTTTTGATGAGGAATGTCCCCAGGTCATGTTCTGCCATTTCGATCCATAGGGATTCCATTGATAATACAGGTGCCATTCTCCATCCTTATAGAACATTCCGTTTGGATCGTTCATCCATCCGTAGAGAGGGGTATGGTGATAGGCCGGGCGATACTTCTCACGGTTGGTGGTGTCGAAAGAGTCAGCGAGAGAGAAATTCTTCCAGCAGGCGTCATCCTTTGCCTCGCGCACTGTGGAGCGGTTCTGGGAGGTGATTACGCTGAGCGCCACGTCATGTCCTTTATAGCAGCTCAGGTCGAGAGGCACCTTATAGTCTACTTTCGACTTTGCAAGCTTCACGAATATGGTCTTTTCGATCTTTCCGTCGACAATGACGTTGATGCGTGCGTCGTCGTTATTGTCCTGCACAGGCATCAGCAGGTATTTCTGGTCGCCTGTGACCCGCACGAGGGTGTTGTTTGTGCCGAGATGGTCAACCTCGACGCCGTTGTCGGCGTATGCGGGCCCGGAGTAGAGTGCCGCGACTGAGACTATTATGGCCGGGAGGCATGTATTCGGTATCTTCATTTCCGTATGATGTTTTTTTAGTTTTAATCTTTTTAAATGTGTGCCACGCCACCTCCGGCGTGACACCTTTAACCTTCTGCAATCTTTTCTACCTTAAGAGAAATCCTTCAGACTTATCTTGTAAATATTCTCGTGCCGTTGCCGGGATGCGTACCCCTCTCAACGACATTGCAAAACTACAATAATATGGGGAAGTGGCGGTATGAAAAATCGTGCTATTGGTATAAAAAATGATGTTTTGCAATTTTTTTGATAGGTAAATCACTTTTTTTCATAGGATTAATCGTTAACTTTGCATCGATGAACTTTTTTTAAGACCATGAACCGATTTTTGAGATATCTTTTGTGTGCGGCCGTTATGGCTGTGGCGTCGGGCTGCACCGAGAGCAAAGTCTATAAGATAGGAGTTTCGCAATGCAGCCAGGATGACTGGCGCGCCAAGATGAACGAGGAGATCAACCGCGAGATAATCTCCCACGATGACGCCATTGTGGAGATACGCTCGGCCGATGACAGCAGCGCGCGACAGATTGAAGACATACGCTATTTCGCCGACAACGGTTTCGACATAATCATCGTCTCCCCCAACGAGGCGGCGAGCCTCACGCCGGTCATAAGGGAGGTGTATGAGAAAGGGATGCCTGTCATCATCTTCGACCGCAATATCGATGGCGAGAGCTATACGGCCCGGATTGGTGTGGATGATGAGGGGATAGGCAAAGCGGCGGCTCACTATGCCCTCCATATGCTCGGGGGCGACGCGAGAGCCCTGGAGATACAGGGACTTCCCGGCTCCACTCCTGCCGAAGACCGCCACAAGGGATTTGTGGCGGAATTCACCGCCGGCGGAGGACGGATTCTCGCAGGCGCTCCCGCCGACTGGCGCCAGGAGGATGCTGAGACGCTCGCCGACTCCCTGCTCCATGTCCATCCTGATGTGAATCTGATATATGCACACAACGACCGCATGGCGATCGGGGCCTCGAAGGTGGCGCGACGTATGGGCATACGCGAAAGGATAAAGATAATAGGGATAGATGCCGCCCCTACAATTGGCATACAGGCCGTGGCTGACAGTGTCATCGACGCTACATTCCTATATCCCACAGAGGGGCATCGTCTTATCCAGACTGCGCTGGCTATCCTGAAGGATGGTCATTATGATAAGGAGGTTAAGCTACCCGCATCATCTGCCGTAGACCCCACCAATGCCGACATACTTCTGCTTCAGAACGAGACCCTCGAGCAGGAGACCGACAAGATGAAGATATTGAAAGGGAAGATCGACGACTACTGGGCTCAGCATTCGTCGCAGACGTCGCTATTCTACGCCAGCATAGCCATCATCGTGCTCCTTTTCGGTGTGGCCTTCCTCCTTCTGCGTGCCTACTGGCAGCACAGCCACCATCAGAAGCAGCTTCTTGAGCAGAACCGTCTTCTCGAGCAGCAACGCGACACGGAGAAAGAGCTCAATGAGAAGCTGCAGGCCGCCACGCAGTCGAAGCTCGTGTTCTTCACCAATGTCTCCCACGACCTTCGCACGCCGCTCACCCTTATCTCCGAACCGGTTGAGCAGCTCGCACGGGCCGACAATCTCACTCCGCAGCAGCAGACCCTCATAAGGATAGCTGACAAGAACGTGAAGATTCTGCGCCGGCTCATCAACCAGATACTCGACTTCAGGAAATACGAGAACGGCAAGCTTGACCTGCATCTTACGGAGATTGATCTCGGCAACGCCTTGCGCGACTGGATTGAATCATTCCATTCCCTTTCGGGAAAGCGAGACATGAAGCTGACTCTAAACCTGCCCGATGCGCCGCTCCGGATGGCCGTTGACGTGGAGAAGATGGAGAGGGTGGTCTTTAATCTTGTCTCCAATGCCTTCAAATATACTCCCGACAACGGGAGCATCACCGTGGATTGTGCGAGCGACGGCAAGACCCTCACCCTAAAGGTGGCAGACACCGGTGAGGGTATCAGCGAGCGAGATCTGGGCAATATCTTCGACCGTTTCTATCAGGTGGACCGCGTGCATCCCAACGGCTCGGGGATAGGTCTTTCGCTGGCCAAGGCCTTCGTGGAGCTCCATGAAGGCACTATCTCCGTGGAGAGCCAGGAGGGGAAAGGCTCGGTATTCACTGTGACTCTTCCCGTGCGGCATGTCGCGGAGACTGTGGCCGATGCCGCGAAGCGCATAGAGGAGAGCGAGGTGACGGCAGAGCTCTCGTCAGTGGAGACGGAGCTGGTATTCGAGAATGATAAGCCTGTGCTCTTAGTTATTGATGACAACCGCGACATACAGCAGCTCATACGTCAGCTTCTCGGCACTGATTACAACATCATCACCGCCAGCAATGGTAAGGACGGAGTGAGGATGGCGGCCAAGTACACTCCCGATCTCGTGGTCTGCGACGTGATGATGCCGGTGATGGACGGACTGGAGTGTTGCCGCCGTATCAAGAGTGAGGTCTCCACATCGCATATTCCGGTTCTTATGCTGACGGCCTGCTCCATGGATGAACAGCGCATCCAGGGATATGACAGCGGCGCCGACGGCTATCTGTCGAAACCCTTCAACGCTGATGTGCTCCGCTCGAGATGCGCGAGCCTGATCGCCAACCGCAAGCGTATAAAGGTGCTTTGGCAGGGAGATGCGACAGTTATGATGAAGGAGAAGGTTACTAACGGTGACGAAGCCAGGAAAGAGCTGCCGAAATCAGACATCGACAATGAGTTCTACGGCCGTTTTCTCAATCTTTTGGATGAAGAGATGGGGAATCCTGATCTCAGCGTAGACTGGATAGCCTCGAAGATGGGACTTGAGCGGTCGCAGTTCTATCGCAAGATAAAGGCCCTGACCAATTATTCGCCCGTGGAGCTGATACGTCGTCTGCGCCTAAAGAAAGCCCGCACACTTCTGACTTCGACCGACAAATCGATAAGCGAGATAGGTTATGAGGTAGGATTCTCGACTCCTGCCTACTTCACGAAATGCTACCGCGAAGCCTATGGTGAGACACCGTCGGAGGCCCGCGCGAAGCTCCGCTGACAGAATATATCAGTCCTGCCCTCCACGGAGGCAAGTCTGCTATCAATAATCGTGTTTTCGATGTTAAAAAACGTGTGCCGACTGAATATTGATAGTGAGGGCAACATCTGTCATATGCTGTGAGATAGAAGGCTATGTAATTTTGCTGTCGAAAAAGATGCCAGCGCATCCGATTCGACAGCATACAAAATTACAAACCAAATAACAACCGCAACACATGAAAAAATCAATCCTGACTGCAGTGATGCTTATCGTGATGACGATAGCGATGCAAGCACAGAACATCAGTGTGCACGGCACGGTGTTTTCGAAGACCGACAATGAGCCGCTGATAGGAGCCTCCGTATTCTGCGAGGCTACAAAGACAGGAGCCGCCACCGACATCGAAGGCAACTTCGAGATAAAGGTGCCTGAGGGTTCCGTACTCAAGATCTCATATGTGGGCTATCTCACCCAGGAGGTGAAGGCGGCCGACGGTATGACGGTCTATCTCTCCGAGAATTCGGAAGTGCTCGACGAAGTGGTTGTCGTGGGCTATTCTTCCGAGAAGAAAGCCGACCTTACCGGTTCGGTGTCGGTAGTCAAGATGAAAGATGTCTCCGACACTCCGACCGGCAATGTGATGCAGGCACTCCAGGGTCGTGTGGCCGGTATGACGGTCACCACCGACGGTACCCCCGGTGGTCTTAGCACCGGGACATCGATTCGTGGAGCCTCCTCATTCCGCAGCGACGCCAATGGTCCGCTCTACGTCATAGACGGCGTGATGACGCGCGAGAGCCCCGGGACGATACTCAACACCAACGACATCGAGTCGATACAGGTGCTCAAGGACGCAGCCTCCGCTTCCATCTACGGCGCACAGGCGGCCAATGGCGTCATCATCATCACCACGAAGAGAGCCAAAGCGGGTGAGGCAAGGGTGACTTTCGATGCTTCACTGACAGCACAGACCTATAATAGCGGCCTCGACCTGCTCGACGCCTATGAATGGGGCGATGTCTACTGGTCGGCTTATAAGTATGCGCACAACGGCGCCACTCCCTCTTCGGCCATCTATGGCAACGGTGCGAATGCGAATCTCCAGACTTATAAGAACCTCAATGGTGTTGACGTCCTTCCGCAGACAACGGACTGGGAGAAAGAGATACACCGTACGGCCCTCATGCAGACCTACAGCGTGGGTCTTTCGAAAGGCGCCGAGAACGGGTCCTCCTCACTTTCCCTAAGCTGGCTCGACCACGACGGTATCGTGAAGGGTTCCGATTTCCAGCGCGTGAACTCACGATTCAGTTCAGATTACGGTTTCCTCAACAACCGTCTGCGTGCCGGGGGCAATGTGGCCGTCAACTGGTGGAAAGCCCACTATATGCCTGACGGAGCTGAGGAGAACGCCGTGAAACAGCATCCAGCCAAGGCTGTCTACGATGCCGAGGGTGTGTATGTAGACCAGATCAATGATATTCTTGGGGATGCTCCCAACATGATGAGGCTTATTGAAAACAACAAAGGCAACAAGCATGAATACTGGAGGGTATTCGGAAACGTTTATCTCCAGATCGAGCCGGTGAAGCACCTCATCCTGAAGACCAACTTCGGCGTGAACTACTACAACGAGACCAACAAGACCTTCGAGCCCAAATGGCTCCGCGACGAAACCAACAAACTCACGCAGTCCACAGCAAAGAATGTTGACTGGGTATGGACCAACACCGCACAGTATAACCTTGATTTCGGCAAGCATTCGCTGATGCTTCTGGCCGGCGTGGAGTCGAAGCGCTACCACAACGAGAGCTTCTTCGGCTACGGAACCGGACTTACCATCGAGGATCCCAACTATATCTATCTCGGCAATGTGACATCCGGCAAGAATGTGGGCGCCGGTGCTTCCAACTATTCCATGTTCTCTGGTTTCGGAAAAGTGAATTACAACTACGACAGCAAATATCTCGTGTCGTTCACTATCCGTCGCGACGCTTCCTCCCGACTTTCCAAAGACCATGACTACGACTGGTTCCCCTCCGTGTCGGCTGGCTGGAGAATCTCAGAGGAGAATTTCATGGAGAATACACGCGGGTGGCTCACCGACCTTAAGATAAGGGGATCGTGGGGTATCAACGGCAATGACCTGATCGACAACGAGGCATTCTATGCCAAATATCTCATGAGCCTTGACCGCGGCTCCTACAACATGAATGGCGACGGCGTGACACTCGCTCCCGGCGCGTACCGCATACGCTCTACCAATCCTGACCTGAGCTGGGAGAAGACCTATCAGACCAACTTCGGTATCGATGCCGGATTCTTCAACAACCGATTGACGGTCTCGGTAGATTATTTCTACAAGAAGACGAAGGACATGCTCGTGGAGAAACCCTATATCGCCACTATCGGTGAGGGAGGTTACTGCTGGTATAACGGCGGCGAGATGACCAATAAAGGTTTTGAGGCACAGATCAACTGGCGTTCCACACTCGGCAACGATTTCCAATATGACCTTGGCCTGAACGTGACGGTGCAGAAAAACAAGGTGACAGACCTTCTCGATGATATCTATTACTCCTATGGCGGTGGTTACGCCGGACATTCGCTGGTGGGCCAGTCGCTCGGTTCCTGGATGGGCTTCAAGACCGACGGTGTGTTCCACTCGCAGGAAGAGGTGGATGAATACAAGAGCAAATATCAGGTAGAGTTCGGCAACCCCGGAGTTGGACGTGTGAAATATGTAGACGCAGACGGCGACGGCAAGATAAACTACAATGACCGCACATGGCTCGGATGTGACCTTCCGAAAGCACAGTTCGGCCTCAACATGGGGGCCAACTGGAAGGGCTTCGACCTCAGCCTCTTTTTCTCCTCCATCATCCGCGACGCCTTCAACAACTCGAAATACTACACCGATCTCTTCCAGTGTTGGAACGGCAACCACGGATCGCGCCTGAAAGATGCTGCAGCCGCCTACGAGCGCTTCCAGACCACCGGTTACTATGACTGCGAGACACCGGCCCCGACCACTGACAACAGCAACAACGAGCATGAGGTATCGGAATTCCATATCGAAAACGGATCATTCCTGCGTCTCAAAACCCTCACCTTCGGTTATACGCTTCCCGAATCGGTGCGCAAGACTCTCCACATGACCAATGCAAGGGTTTATTTCCAGGCACAGAACGTATTCACTATCACAAATTACTCAGGAGCTGATCCGGAGGGTCTCGGCTATCCTTACGCGATGCCTCGCCAGTACACATTCGGCATACAGTTCGGTTTCTAATCACTCATCCTCAAAAACGATATAAAACAATGAAAACCTACAGATATATAGCGGCTGCCGCCCTGATAGCCATGATGTCGTCGTGTGGCGACGATTTCCTGGAGAACAAGCCCCAGGGAAGTCTTTCCGACGGAGTGATGAACTCCACAGAGGCGATAGATCTTCTCGTCAACTCCGCCTACGCCTCCCTTTCCGGATTCACCAACGAGCAGGGTGATCCCTGGGTGCGTCCTACCACCAATTGGAGCTTTGGCGAGGTGCGCTCCGACAACGCTTACAAAGGTGGCGGAGGCGAAGGTGACCTCTGGGACATACATGCCATGGAGACTTTCCAGGTGCAGAGCAACAACGGCAACCTCGATGGAAAATGGTTTAATCTCTACAGCCAGATATCCCGATGCAATGCCGCTCTCAGAGTGCTCGAGACAGCTGATCCTGAGGTAGTGAAGGTTCGTGACATCCGTATCGCCGAGATGAAGGTGCTCCGCTCGCATTTCTATTTTGAGCTCGTGCGTCTCTTCAACAAGGTGCCCTATATGGATGAGAATCTTCCGCAAACGGAATATGTCAATGTTCCCAACGACGAATTCACCCGCGAGGAGCATCTCGCACGCATAGCCGCCGAACTTCTTGAGGCCGCGTCGGTGCTTCCGGAGCGTCAGAGCGAGGTGGGTCGCGTCAACCGCAATATCGCTCTCGCATATGCTGCCAAGGTGAAGCTCTATCAGGCATATGTGCAAGATCCGGAGACACATGCTGTGGTGAGTGTCGACAAGAACCTCATGAAGGAGGTGGTTGAGCTGATCAACCGTGTAAGCGGTTATGATCTTCTTCCGGATTTCCAGGGTCTCGACCTTGTCGCCAATGAGAACGGTAGCGAGTCGGTGTTTGCCGTTCAGTATTCTATGAACGACGGTTCAGGTGATGCGGGCCGTGTGAACTGGAGCAACCTGCTCAACTCTCCCGGGGGCAACAGCCCTTATCACGGCGACGGTTTCTTCCTTCCCTCCCAGGATCTTATCAATGCCTATCAGACGGATGAGAACGGTCTGCCGGTGTTCGACTATCAGGAGCGTCCGGATTATGCTGTGGTCAACTTTATCGATGACGAGCATCAGACTCTCAGCAACACTGATCCTACAGTAGATCCGCGACTTGATTTCGTGGTGGGTCGCCCGACAATCACTTATAAGACCTGGAAAGAGACTCCTTGCCAGTCATGGGTTCGCGACCGCGGCGTCTACGGCCACAACTGCGCTAAGCGTTTCTGGGTGTCTCCGGAGTCTTCCGACATGTATCCAGGCTGGCCTTGGGGTGCCTCACAGCTCAACTGGCAGATAATCCGCTACGCAGACCTTCTCCTCTATAAGGCTGAGGCTCTGATCGAGATCGGGGGCGACGGACTTGAGGAGGCCCGCACTTTGATAAACCGTGTGCGTTCACGCGCCATGAATAGCAAGTATGTGAAGGATTTCAATGATCCGGAGAAGGATGCCGCCAATTATAAGATAGGCCTTTACCCGGCTGCCGGTTGGAATCAGGATTATGCCCGCAGGGCCCTGCGCACGGAGATGAGGCTTGAGAAAGCCCTTGAGGGTGAGCGCTATTTCGACCTTGTGCGCTGGGGTGTTGCGAAAGAGGTGATGACAGCCTACTTCAATGCTGAGAAAGACACGCGCATCTATTATCAGTCGGCCACCTTCGACAATGGTGAGGAATATTTCCCGATACCTGTGGCACAGTATAATTTCTCCCTCGGCAAATACACGCAGAATCCCGGTTATCCGGCTTTCTGACAATAGCTGGAGGATCTGTAAAATTCTGATGGAATAAATAATTTTTGAGATTGCGGGGCAGGTCATTTCTACCTGCCCCGTATAATTTATACGCATATGAAAAAATTATGTTTTACCATTATGGTTGTTGCCGCTTTGTCGATATGCTGTTATGCCGGTGAGAAGACAGTTTATTCCGAGAAATATAGGCCTCAATATCATTTTACTCCGGCTCATAGATGGATAGGAGATCCATGTGGCCTTGTGAAAAATGGAGGAAAGTATTTTGCCTATAGTTGGGGCGCGGCTTCCTCGGATGATCTGGTTCACTGGACGGAGATTAATGATCATGCCATAAAAGATTTGCCTGCCAGGACTTCTGCCTTCACCGGCAGTGTGGCTGTCGATAAGAATAATACATCCGGTTATGGGAATGGTGCAATGATAGCTGCTTTTACCTCTTTTGATGAGGACTCCAAGAAACAGTCACAGAGCATCGCTTTCAGCCATGACGGAGGAAGAACTTATCAATATTACGCCGGAAACCCTGTCATTGATATCTGGAGTACGGAGTTTCGCGATCCTACAGTGATATGGGATGACAATACAGGCAGGTGGGTGATGCTGGTGGCAAAAGCCTTGGAGAAAAAAGTGGCATTCTATGGATCAGACGATCTGAAACATTGGGAATGGCTAAGTGATTTCGGCCCACTTGGTGACTCAGAAAAATCCTGGGAATGTCCTGATATGTTTCGGATGGAGGTGGATGGAGAACCTGGAGTGAGGAAATGGGTTATGGTGGTCTCTGTCAACTGGCAAAGGGAGCAATACTTTGTCGGGGAATTTGATGGAAAGAATTTTAAGGCTGATAATCCTGATAAATATCCATTGTATGTTGATGAAGGACTTGATTATTATGCGTCGCGTGTATTTCAGGATTATGATGACAAGGATGCGCCGGTTTATACCATAGGGTGGGTCAATACGTGGGATTATGCCAACAATGCACCGACACAATACGGAAAAGGAATATGGTCAATACCCCGTGAATACATATTGGTAAACACGGAGGATGGTTACAGGCTCAGGCAGGAGCCTTTTGATGGGCTCAGGGTGCTTCGTGGTAAACCCTATTCCACAAAGCGATGTTTGAAATCTGGTGTGGAGACGTTTCCTTACATAAAAGATATGGGCAACACTTATGAGCTTGAAGTTGTGTTATCGGGTATGAAGACTCCGGTTGGATTGAATTTATGTGAGGGTGAGGGTCGACGTGTGACGCTGACCTACGATCCTGATTCGCATTATCTGGTACTTGACCGGACAAACTGTGCAGATACGATGATACCGAAATTCGAGAGGATGTCTTATTGCAAGGTTAATCCAGTAGATGGACGTCTGAAACTCAACTGCTTTGTCGACAAGAGCACCCTCGAAGTATTTGTGAATGATGGAGAATGCACACTGACTGCTCTGACGTTTCCGTCTGAAGGTCAGGCCGGTTTTAGCCTCACATCTCTTGGACGCGGCGCAGTCGCTGAAATCACTGCATGGCCGTTACACTCGATCTGGCATTGAATAGCGTTTGATACGGCTTTAAAAAAGTCAAGAGAGTGTGTCAGAATTATGATGCACTCTCTTTGATCTTGTGGCCTGGTTTATTATGGGGAGTGGTCAGGGGGTGACGGTGTTGACGGGGGTGGAGGAGAGGAAGGCGCGGATGTTGGCGACGGCGATGTCGAGGAGACGGGTGCGCGCCTCTTTTGTGGCCCAGGCTATGTGGGGGGTGATGTAGGCATGGGGTGCCGAGAGAAGGGGATTGTCGGAAGCCGGGGGCTCGGTGGAGAGTACGTCGGCGCAGAACGCGCGAAGACGTCCGGCGTGAAGGGCTTCAGCCACAGCACTTTCATCGACGAGCGGTCCGCGGCCCGTGTTGATCAGGATGGCGTCGTCTTTCATCATGCTTAACCAGCGGGTGTCGACGAGATTGCGGGTTGCCGGAGTAAGGGGGCAGTGTAGACTCACCACATCGGATTCGCGGAACAGGGTGTCGAGACCGGCTTTTTTCACGCCGTCGGGGAGATGCTCCGGTTCCTTCGACGTATAGGCGAGCACTTTCATGCCGAATGCGAGGGCTATGTGTGCCACGGCCATGCCGATATGGCCGAGCCCGACGATGCCGAAGTTTTTCCCGGCAAGTTCAACGAGAGGAGTGTCCCAGTAGCAGAAATCAGGATTGCGGCTCCAACGTCCGGCACGGTTCTCCCCGGCATAGTGTTCCACCGAGTTCGTGACATTCAGGAGATGGGCGAACACCATCTGAGCCACGGACATTGTGCTGTAGGAGGGTATGTTGGTCACTGTTATGCCGAGCTGTGCGGCAGTCGCGATATCGACCACATTGTAGCCTGTGGCGAGCACGCCGATATATTTCAGCTTAGGCAGGTGCCGCAACGTGTCGCCGTCGAGCACTGTCTTGTTGGTGAGCACGATTTCCGAATCCTGTGCACGTTCCACAACCTCCTCGGGTGAGGTGCGGTCGTAAACGGTGAGGTCGCCAAGAGATGCGAGCGAGTCCCAGGAGAGGTCGCCCGGATTGAGGCCGTAGCCATCGAGTATGGTAATCTTCATTTCGTAGAGTCTTGTCTTGAGGCTGCCAATGTCAGTTTTATGAACTCCTCCACGCCGAGACGTTCGGGACGGAGGGCCATGATAGGCTCTTTCATAATAGGGGAGTCGGGGGGGATCAACGAGCCCAGGGAGTTGCGCAGCGTCTTCCGCCGCTGGCCGAAAGCTGTCTTGACCACAGTCTTGAACAGCTTCTCATCGCATCCCAGCTCTTTACGGCTGTTGCGCGTGAGGCGTATCACACCACTCATCACCTTTGGCGGGGGAGCGAACACCGACGGGGGCACATTGAAGAGATACTCGCAGTCATACCAGGCCTGCAGAAGCACCGAAAGGATGCCGTAGACTTTCGAGCCTGGACCGGAGCATATCCTCTCGGCCACCTCCTTCTGGAGCATACCGGCAACAACGGGTATGCTTTCGCGATAGTCGAGCACCTTGAAGAATATCTGCGAGGATATGTTGTAAGGGTAATTGCCTATGAGAGCGAAATCACCGGGAAAGAGCTGCTTGAGATCCATCTTCAGGAAATCGCCTTCCACCACATCGAGATCGGGATAGACGCGGCTGAGGTAGCCCACGCTCTCGGAGTCAAGTTCCACGGCTTTCACCACTCTTCCGTTGCTCATGAGGAACTGAGAGAGCACGCCCATGCCGGGTCCCACCTCAATCACGGGGATATCGCCCCAGATTTTCGCGGACTCCGGGAGACTTGATTTCTCTATAGTATCGGCGATTCGCCTGGCCACGTCGAGGTCGGTCAGGAAATGCTGTCCGAGGGCTTTCTTTGCTTTGACTTGGGTCATCAGTAATTTTTTTATTGACCGTCGGCGACGGCCTGTTTCCTATACAACGCCTCAGACCGGAGAGTTGGTGCGTCGGGGAATAAAAATATCCCCTGCCGGAGTGATAATGCTTTCGGCAGGGGATGGATGTCATTCAGAGTGCCGCGATGTTATTTTTTGTTTTTCGAGCACTGGTGGGCGGTCTTTTTGGCTATTTCAGCGGGCACAGCCCCCTGGTTGACCATTATGCTGAGGGTCTTCTCGAGGAAGTAAGGTTCCGACACATAGAAGTAGCCGTCGTAGATCTGGTTTGTATCCCAGGAATTCTTCACCTTGTAATAGCGGTTACCCTCCTGGTCTTTGGCAATACCCATGATCACCATTCCGTGGTCGTCGGTGGTCTGGAAGTTGTCGAAGCCTTGCTGACGCATCTCCTGGGTCACATTCTTCTCCTTGACAGGGCCTTTGATGTCGAAAGTGGCGTTGGCGCGCTCACGGTCGGAGAGTTTCACCCAGCGTGCGAGTTCGGTGCCTTCAAGGGTTTCCTCGTTCTTTGGCTCGGGATTCACGGCATAGCCTTTGTTCCACTTGAACCCGCCTTCCGATACGTCGGCAGCCCAGCCTACGGTGTAACCGTTTTCAATCGCATTGTCGACGATCGCCTTAAGATCCTCCATCGGCACGTTCATGCACTGGCTCCAGAGCCAGTTGTCGGGGATTTCGAGAGCGAAGCCTTTGTAGAAGGGATGGTGGGTGTAGCTTGTGAAGTTGATGAACTCACCGGGAGTGATCTTCATCTCCTTGGCAAACGACTGAGGAGTATATTCCTTCCCTTTATAGGTGAATTTCTCAGGCACGGGCCCCAGATACGCGTCGAGAATGGCAGTGAAGCCGGGGAGCCAGGCTGTGGATAGTTTGCCGTTGGGATTCTTCATCACGGCGTTGAGATATGCCTTCAGGGCTGCTTCCATCTCGTAGTGGCTGTGTTTTTTCTCCCCATAGTTGAGACCGGGATAAGCTTCCTCAGGCACCGCACCGTATTTATCGACCATTGTCAGGACGTCGGCAAACGAACCGCCCTGGGCGAAATTGATGTTGCCGTGAGTCTGGATATATTTCTTGGCTTTGTCGATGTATGCGTTGCGCACGGTGTACATTTCCGAGAGGTCGAGCTCCGGGCCCCCTTTGCGCATGACGTCTTCCTCGAGCACGGATGTGCCGGAGAAGCACCAGCATGTGCCGCTCTTATTCTGGTCTTTGACGGGAGTTGTCTTTATGAGTTTGATGTCGGTGAACTTGAATCCGGTTGAATCAGGATTCACAGGAGCGGGCGCGGGCGCTTGCATGTAGGTCTCCACTGCCATAGCGGGTATGGCAGCCAGGAGTGCCGATGCGAGAATTAGTTTTTTCATGATTGTAGGAATTTTGGATGAACTGCCGCAAATCACTGCGACGGTGCAAATGTAGGCAAATTAATCGATACTGCCAACTTTTGACGGTTGAAAAATGACATAGTAAAAAACAGAATCGGCTCATTCTCACGAATGAGCCGACCGTTTTACGAAATATTCTTAAAAGTTCGGGGAAGTGGGCGCTGAGGGATTCGAACCCCCGACCCTCTGCTTGTAAGGCAGACGCTCTGAACCAGCTGAGCTAAGCGCCCGAACACGCATTGAGAACGCGGTTATGTGCTTTCGGGTGGGCGCTGAGGGATTCGAACCCCCGACCCTCTGCTTGTAAGGCAGACGCTCTGAACCAGCTGAGCTAAGCGCCCGATTGCGAGTGCAAAGTTATATCAAAATTCAATAACTGCCAAATTTTTTTGCTAAATTTGTAAAAAATTTTTCGGCAAGATTTATCTTATGTTGTTTAAATGCTTTAAATCCATAGGATTATTGAATGATGCCGGTCTTAAATTTTTCTTATGGTAAAAGAGATAAAAATAGAAGATTTCGACTATAACCTGCCCGATGGCCGCATTCCTCGCCATCCTTTGAGCCAGCGCGACGCCTGCCGTCTGCTTGTGGCGAAGCCCGGCAAGGCGGCGGAGCATCTGCATTTCACGGATCTTCCGGCGATGTTGCCTGCAGACGCCATGCTCGTCTGCAACGACACGCGGGTGATCAACGCACGGATGACCTTCCGCAAAGCCACAGGATCAAGGATAGAGGTGTTTCTGCTGGAGCCTATCGATCCTGCGGACTATGTGCTGACTTTTCAACGACGCGGACACTGCGTCTGGAATTGCCTTGTCGGCAATCTGAAGAGATGGAAGGAGTGTGAGCTTTCGCTGGAGATCCATCCCGAGGGGAGCGATGGCCCTGTGACTCTCAAGGCACGACGTCTGCATCCTACGGAGGGTAACGCACATGCCGTAGAGTTCACATGGGACAATCCCGGGGTGACTTTCGCCAGCGTGGTGGAGGCTGCGGGTTTCATACCGATCCCCCCTTATCTCAAAAGGGAATCGGAGGAGAGCGACACCACAGACTATCAGACGGTCTATGCCGACGCGAAGGGCTCGGTGGCCGCCCCCACGGCAGGATTACATTTCACTCCGGAAGTGTTCGCTGATCTCTCGCATAGGGGTGTCGAGGTCCGCAAGCTCACGCTCCATGTCGGAGCGGGCACATTCCAGCCGGTGAAGTCGGAAAATATCGGCGGGCATCCCATGCATACGGAGACCTTCACGGTGACGCGCGCTGTCTTGGCCGATCTCATACGCCATAAGAAAGAGGAGAAACCGCTCGTGGCGGTGGGTACGACCTCGGTGCGCACGCTTGAGTCGCTCCCTTATGTTGGCCGCGCCATCATTAGAGGAGAGGAGCATCCTCATGTGTCGCAATGGGAGGCATATGAACAGGAGAGCAATGAAATCGACACGATCAAGACTCTCGAGGCGATAGTGGCGTATCTCGATGAGCGTGGAGAGGAATCTCTCACCGCATCAACGGCCATAATGATCGCTCCCGGGTTTCATTGGAGGATGGTAGACGTCATGGTGACTAATTTCCATCAGCCACAGTCTACTCTTCTGCTTCTTGTGTCGTCGTTTCTTGGCGAAGAGAATGGCGAACCTCGGTGGAGGTCGATATATGAGGAGGCGCTGGAGAGGGATTACCGGTTTCTTTCATATGGTGACGCCTGCTTGTTTTTTAAAGGTTAAAGTTTAAAGGTTAAAGGTTAAAGGTTTAGAGTTGAGGGTTTAGAGTTTAGGGTTTAGGGTTTAGAGTTTAGGGTTTAGAGTTGAGGGTTTAGGGGTATGGTCAAGGGTTTGGAGTTTAGGGTTTGGTTTTTGATATAAGGGATTAAGATCATGATGCATGACGACGAATATATGATTCATCTTCCGGTGTCGAAGAGTATAGGGGCACGATATCTTGTGGCCTCCTGTCTTGCTGGGACGCTTTCGCGTTGCCCTGAATATGACGATAGTGATGACCTCCGTGTCATCCGGCGTGCGTTGGCTAAGATAGGGGAGTGTGGATCAGCCGTAACCGATGGTGTGACTGATATCGATATCCATGCCTCCGGCACGGCTTTTCGTTTTGTGACGGCCGTAGCGGCGTCCATGCCCGGAGTAAGAGTCCGTGTGGGGGGTACACCGCGCCTTTGCTCACGCCCGATGGCTCCGATGCTTGAGGTGCTCGGTAGCGCCGGCGCGGAGATAGAGGCTAATGGCGCGGATGGAACCGGTCCTTATCTTGCGCATGGCAAGACATTGAAAGGTGGAGAATTCTCCATACGTGGCGATGTAAGCTCGCAGTTCGTGTCGGCGCTTATGCTTGTGGCTCCCACATGGACTGGAGGGATGCGTCTGCGTTTCACGACACCTCTCGTGTCGCGCCCTTACGTGGAGATGACTGCCATGGTGATGCGTGTTTTCGGCATAGAGGTGACACTATCAGATTCAGAGGTGGTTGTCGCGGAGGGAAAGTATAAGGCTCCGGAGCATTTCGAGGTTGAGTCCGACTGGAGTGCCGCAGGTTTCTTTTATGAGGCCGTGTCGTTCGGACATGATATTTACCATATAGCCTCTTTGACTCCTCCCGGAGAGTCGCTGCAGGGGGATGCCCGCACAGCGCGTTTCTTTGAGAAGCTGGGTGTGCGGTCGATATTCCGCGACGGTTTTGTGGAGATTCAGAGATATAACGAACTCCCGGACTACGTTGAGGCCGACCTGTCGGACAATCCGGACCTGGCACCGGCATTTGCCGTGGCGTGCGTGTTCAACGCCTGCCGTTTCAAGTTCACGGGCGTGCGCAATCTCCGTGTCAAGGAGTGCGACCGTCTTGCCGCGCTGAAGACCGAGTTCGAGAGGATGGGGCGTCCTATAGAGGTCGGGGAAGATTCAATCGGATGGCCGGGTGGGGCATGGTCGGCAGATGATCCCATAGAGATCGAGACCTACGATGACCACCGCATAGCAATGGCATTCGCTATGGCCGCGTTCTACAGGGGAGAGATATTTATCCGTCATCCGGAAGTTGTGGAGAAATCGTTTGCGGCCTTCTGGGAAGAACTTCCGAAGATCGGCCTCAGTTGTGAACGGCAGGGCGACTTGATGAGGGTATTCATCAGTGATTGCCGATAACTTCCGCAAACAGCAGATAACTTCCGCAGACAGAGGAATAAATTTGCATATCTTTTAAGTAATCGTGAAAGGAGCATTAGTCATATTTATAGCGATGGTGGTGATCGGGATCATCATCTATCTTACCGACGTGTTTTATTACCGTCCGCGCCATATGCAGAAGCCAGATCCCGAGGGAGGAAATGCAGGCGATGCACCGGTTCCGTCTTCCGCACCGGAGAGCAAGAGTGACGAACAGGTCGTGGCGGAGAGCGGCGGCATATGCTGTGGCGCCCATGCTGTTTGTGAGAAGACCAATCTCTCCCCGATCACGGGGGAGATAGTATATTTCGATGATGAGGAACTTGACCGCTTTGCCGGACGCGAGGGGGACAGTTATTCACAGGAAGAGATTGAGGAGTTTCGCGACGTACTTCTCACCCTCCTTCCGCAGGATGTGGCCGGCTGGAGCCGCAGCATTCAGGTGAGAGGAATAACACTCCCTGCGGAGATCCGCGACGAACTTCTCATGATAGTCTCCGAGCTGCGAGGATCCTAAATCAGTCGAGTCCGAGGCCGGGGTGTTGCTTCAAATATTCTATGAAGTTAATCCGGGTGGTGATCGATGGCTGTATGTCGGAGCCGGCATAACGTTCGGTGTAGACGGGACTCAGGATTTTCAGTCCGTCGAGATAATCGTTCCGGCAGCCGAGATTCTCCATGAACCTATATGCCACAAGATCGGCCTCGAGCACCTGGTCTTCAGTGAATAAGAAATTGTATTTCATCGGCGCCGGTGGATTGTTGATGATGGTGACTTCACTGTTGTCTTCATAATAGCATGTATCTCCATTATGCGCCGGACTTGGAGTTGTGAGTTCTACGGCAGTGACTGCAGCTACTGTGCCGACAAACAACATGCCTTCGAGCAACCTGTCCTTGCGCTTTTTCTTCGCTTCCTGATAGAATTTCTGCAAGTGTTGCTTGTATACTCCATGAACAAACTCATGAGCCACGAATCCTATCACAGTCCTGTCGTTCATTCCTTTCATATCAAGCAACCCTTCCGTAAGACATATGGCGAAGCCATTGTCGGTCAGCATTGTATAGACGTCAGGGAGAGGAGTGTTCATGACGTATAGCCTGCATTCCGGGGTCACCTCGGTTATGCCCATGACGTTGAGCAGCGAGTCGCAATACGGCTGCCAGTCCTGAAGGATAGCCATGTCGAAACCAGGATATAGCTTCGGCAGTTCCGCCAGCCGGTGTAATGCTTCCTTTTCAGCTCCACGCCCTTTTTTTATGTCCTTTCGGAACTTCCCGAAACGGTAGTTATAGCGTATCGCTGTCTTCCAGAATTCCTCCGGTGAATCGGCGGGAAGCTCTTTGGCTTCATTGGCCACATCATATTTCCCTATGAATTTCGCCCAGTCCCTTTCTCCGGCTGAGGTGGTGGCCACGAAGAAAAAGAACAAGCAGGATAACGAAAGTCTGATAATCCTATTCATTGTTTTGGGGTTTAGGGTTGAGGGTTGAGAGTTGAGGGTTTAGGGTTGAGGGTTGAGGGTTTGGGTTTTGGGTTTATGGTTTAGGGTTGAGAGTTGAGGGTTTAGGGTTGAGAGTTGAGGGTTTGGGTTTATGGTTGAGGGTTGAGAGTTGAGGGTTGAGAGTTTGGGTTGAGGGGGAGAGGTTTTTATTAGTTTCGCAGTACAAAGGTAATGTTTTATGTAATAACCGCAGGTGTCTGATATGCCGATTTTGAGGTTGAAATTTCCGGGGAAGAGTCAAAAGAGATATTTTTGTCTCTTTTTTAGCTTTAAGTGGCAAAAAAAACGCCTATGAATTGCAGGTAACGCTTTTTTGAAGTATTTTTGCAGTCGGTAAGGCTTGATATGCCTGCTTTTGTCGTGTCCGTTTTCATGGGCATGCCCGGCAACCATTAAGAAAAACAGATAAAACAATATAGCGAAATGAATCTCTTTGACCGGATAAGCGAAGACATCAAGAAAGCGATGCTCGCAAGAGAGAAGGTGCGCCTCGAGGCGCTCCGCGGTGTTAAAAAGGAATTTCTCGAGGCAAAGACCGCCAAGGGAGCCAATGGAGAACTCTCCGATGAGACCGCTGTGAAGATCATGGTGAAAATGGTGAAGCAGCGCAAGGAGAGCGCGAAGATCTATGAGGAAAACAACCGCCCCGAGCTTGCCGCCAACGAACTGGAGGAGGCCGCTGTGATCGAGGAATATCTTCCGAAACAACTTTCGGGCGATGAACTTGAGGCAGAGCTCAAGGCCGTGATAGCCGAGACGGGTGCTGCCGGCCCGAAGGATATGGGTAAAGTGATGGGCGTCGCCACGAAGCGTCTCGCGGGACGTGCCGAAGGGAAGGTGGTCTCTGCCAAGGTTAAGGAACTGCTGGGCTCGATGTGACGCCTAAGGGATCAATGTTAATATAAAAAGACAATGCTGACACTTCAGACTATAAAGGCGGATCCCGATTTCGTGGTGAAACGCCTGGCCGTAAAAGGCTTCGACGGCAAAGCCGTCATCACGGAGATACTTGAGATCGATGCGGAGCGGAGACGCCTTCAGCAGAAATGCGACAGCGACGCTTCCGAACTCAAGAAGCTGGCCGCCTCCATCGGTGCCCACATGAAAGCCGGGGAGAAGGATCTTGCCGAGCAGGCCAAGGAGCGAGTGGCCTCCATAAAGGGAGAGTCGAAAGGTCTTCAGGACCGTCTCCAGGAATGCGAGGCCAAGATGACAGAGCTGCTTCTCACAGTCCCCAATCTCCCCTGCGACGCAGTGCCCGAAGGATTGACGGCAGCCGACAACGTGGTGGAGAAGACCGGAGGGAAGATGCCCGAGCTTGGCCCGGACGCCCTTCCCCACTGGGAACTTGCAAGAAAATACAATATCATCGACTTCGAGCTTGGCGTGAAGGTGACCGGCGCCGGTTTCCCCTTTTATGTTGGAAAGGGAGCGCGTCTGCAGCGCGCCCTCATACAGTTCTTCCTCGACGAAGCGTGGAAAGCGGGCTACGTGGAGGTTGAACCTCCCTTCGTGGTAAACGCCGCTTCCGGTTATGGCACAGGTCAGCTTCCTGACAAGGAGGGGCAGATGTATCACGTAAACCTCGACGACCTCTATCTCATACCCACGGCCGAGGTGCCCGTCACCAATATCTACCGCGACGTGATCATACCCGGCGACGAACTTCCCCGCAAGAACTGCGCCTATTCCCCGTGCTGGCGCCGTGAGGCCGGGAGCTACGGCAAGGATGTGCGTGGGCTGAACCGCCTCCACCAGTTTGACAAAGTGGAGATCGTGCGTATAGAGAAGCCTGAGAACAGCTATGCGGCCCTCGAAGAGATGAAAGACCATGTGCAGGGACTTCTTGAGAAGCTGGGTCTTCCCTGGCATATACTGCGACTCTGCGGAGGCGACATGTCGTTTACCTCGGCCATCACCTTCGATTTCGAGGTGTGGAGCGCCGCACAGGAGCGTTGGCTCGAGGTCTCCTCAGTGTCGAACTTCGAGACGTATCAGGCCAACCGCCTGAAATGCCGCTACCGCGACAGCGACAAGAAGATCAAGCTCTGCCACACACTCAACGGCTCAGCCCTGGCCCTGCCGCGTATCGTGGCGGCATTGCTGGAGAACAATCAGACCCCCGAAGGGATCGTTGTGCCCGAATGCCTGCGCAAATACACAGGTTTTGATATAATCGACTGACAACAATCACAGGGCGGCGTTTCCTCTGCGGAGACGCCGCCTACAAAATCTCCCCAAAGTGAGTTATATCAGTAAAGAAGAGAAGAAGGTCCCGATCAATGACCCCACGGGAAAATGGTCGGAACTCTATCTGTTGCCCGAGTGGAAAGACGACTATTGCGATGTCTATACCGTAAAAAAACATGGCAAATGGGTGATGCTCAAGGCACTTAAGCGGGAATACGCCGACAATCCGGAGTATCAGGCCAGGCTTGACAAGGAATTCGATGTGCGCTATAATTTCTGCCATCCCAACATTGTCATGGTCAACGACTTCGAGGAAATCCCCGGTCTGGGCAAAGCCATCATCACCGACGATATCTACGGATATTCCCTGCGGCGCCTGATCGATGAAAAGCGCCTTACGCCTAAGATCGTGCAGCGTCTGCAGACACAGCTTCTGGACGCTATGGAGTATATCCAGGAGAACCATCTCAAACATTACCCCATAACGCCGGAGAGGATTTTCTTCACTGAATATAACGAAAATCTTAAGCTTACCGATATCGGCTTCGATCAAGGCGACGAGATGACCGTAGACGATGCGAGGGCAGACATAGAGAGCTACGGCAAGATCATCAACGAGGTGCTCGACAATCTTCCCGCTTCCCTCCCCAAGCTGAGGAAAATCGCCCGCAAATGTGAGGATTCAAATCATCCCTACCGCACTGTCGCCGATGTGCAGCTGGCCATGGAAAAGCACAATTCCAGTCAGCTGTATGTATTTATCTGTGTATTCATCATCCTGATGGCCACACTCCTTGTGTGGCTTACAACAAATGGCTGAGGAAGCCCTATGCGGCGGAGCCGCTACTATTCACACTCTTATAAGATGATTGAGATCAAGACCATAGAGCCTACAAGAAAAAATCTGAAAATGTTCACGCAGTTTCAGATAGATCTCTATGAAGGCAACGACTGTTATGTGCCTCCTCTGATAAGCGACGATGTCGCCACACTTTCCCCCTCCAAGAACCCTGCTTTCGATTTCTGCGAGGCATGCTATTTCATGGCTTTCCGCGACGGAAAACCGGTGGGGCGTGTGGCCGGAATGATCAACCGCCAGGTGAACGAAAGTCATGGGAAACGGACGGCCCGTTTCGGATTCATCGACTTCGTCGACGACCGCGAAGTGTCGCGCGCGCTGATGGAAGCGGTGGAGACCTGGGCGCGCAACAAGGGTATGGACCGGCTTATCGGTCCGCTCGGATTCACCGACCTCGACCATGAGGGGATGCTCGTGGAGGGATTCGGCGAGCTCTCCACCATGGCAACCATCTACAATTATCCCTACTATCCGGAGCATCTCGAGAGCCTCGGATATAAGAAGGACTCCGACTGGGTGGAGTTCGTGATGGACGTGCCTGACTCCATTCCTGACAAATACAACCGTATAGCCGATATCGTAAAGAAGAAATTCGGACTGAGGGTGCTGAAATACAAGAGCCGCAAGCGCATAAAGGAGGAATACGGGCGTGCTCTTTTCCATCTTATCAACGATGCATACGATGGCCTTTATGAATATTCGCATCTCACGGAGCGTCAGATCGATTACTACATCGACATATATCTCGGACTTCTCAACCTCGACCTTGTCACTCTCGTGGTCGACAAGGAAGACAAACTCGTCGGTGTCGGTATCTCGATGCCCTCGATGAGCCGTGCGCTTCAGAAGAGCCACGGAAAGCTTCTCCCTATGGGATGGTGGCATCTGCTCAAGGGGCTGAAGGGGAAGAACGACCGTGTGGATCTTTTGTTGGTGGCAGTGAAACCTGAATATCAGAACAAGGGGGTCAATGCTCTTCTTTTCCAGGATCTTATACCCTATTACCAGAAATACGGCTTCAAGTGGGCGGAGTCGAATCCGGAGATGGAGACCAACGCCAAGGTGCAGGGGCAATGGGAATATTTCACCAACCGGCAGCACCGCCGGCGCCGTTCCTATTATAAGAATATATGACCTTTGCGGCACGCAAAGCCGGCATGCCGGTGAAGATCCGTAAATAAACTCACACAGAGTTTTTGTGAAAGAATATATGGATATGGAAGAGAAGACCGGAGCGGAGAGGATCAACCCGTATGACGACAGGCGTGAGAAGGGGGAGCAGGTGGAGGAGATGTTCGACTCCATAGCCCCGGCGTATGATTTCATGAACACGGCTATGACCTTCGGCCTTCACAGATGGTGGCGCGACAAGGCTCTGACAGGAGCGCTGAAGATGCTTGAGCGTACGCGTCGCGGCATCAGCAGCGAGATGGGACGCGGGCTGTCGGTGCTTGATGTGGCCACGGGTACCGGCGATGTGGCTTTCCGTCTGCATTCGCTTTTGCCCGAGGCAAGAATCACCGGCATAGACCTGTCGGGGGGGATGCTCGATGTCGCACGCCGCAAGCTTGGGGCAATGCCGCCCGACGCGCGCGGACTGATATCGTTTGAGAAAGCCGACTGTCTTGAGCTGCCTTTCGCTGACGGAGAGTTTGATCTTGTGACGGTGGCCTACGGAGTGCGTAATTTCGAGAATCTGCAGCGCGGTCTGCAGGAGATGCGCAGGGTCATGCGCAAGGGAGGTGTGCTCTGCATAGTCGAGCTTTCCTGTCCCACCGGAGCGCTCACCGGATTGGGCTACCGACTTTATACGAAACATATCATCCCCAATGTAGGGCGTATGGTGAGCGGCGACAGCCGCGCCTATACCTATCTGCCGGAGAGCATAGCGGCGGCTCCGCAGCGCGATGCCCTGGCATCGATCCTGCGTACGGCCGGTTTCGATGCCGTCGGCTGGCGCTCGCTGACATTCGGCACTGTGACCATTTATCTGGCAACGTGCAACAATTAGTAATTGGTAATTAGTAATTAGTAATTGGGGCTGAGGGTATTATTGTCGGACAGGCCTGAGTCGGGGATATTGATCAGGCATAAAGCATATTCTTACGCTCTTAAATTTCTATTTTTTTGATTTTCAATTTTCGGGGCGGTCTTCGATGACGGGCCAGTCGTTTTCCCAACGGATTGGACGAAGGAAGAGTTTGCTCGCGCCGCGGAGTGTCTTGTCGTAGGCATGAGCGCCGAAAATCCACTTTCCGTCGAAATCGTAGACGCAGCAGTGTCCCACGCCGCTATACCGTTCGTTGCCGGTGGCGAGGAGAGAGCCTCCTCCGAGCGCCATATCCTTACCCTCCTTGTCGAGATACGGACCCTGAACGTCGCGGCTTCGGCCCACAACAGTCTTGTAGTCGCTGTCCTTGCCCCGGCAGCAGTAGTCGTGACTTGCGAACAGATAATACCATCCATCGCGGAAGATGATGAAAGGGGCTTCGATGGCGTTGTCGTTGGCCTCGCCGCCTCCGTGTTCCACAGTATCGGCTGTCTTCCTGCGAGCTATGGTGACCGGTTCACCTACAGTGGTCTTCATGTCCTTTTCCAGACGCACGAGCTGTATGCCATCCCAGAAAGAGCCGAAGGTCAACCAGGGATTACCCTCACTGTCGATGATCACATTAGGGTCGATGGCGTTCCAGTCGGTCACTCCCGGCACAGAACGCACAACCATACCGAGATCTTCCCAACGGTAGTCGGGCGAAGTTGGGTCGAGAGTCCTGTTGACCGCCACCCCAATTGCCGAGATGTTCTTGCCAAAGGTCGAGCAGCTGTAATACAGATACCATCTGTCGCCCATCTTTATTATATCGGGTGCCCAGGTGTGTCCCTTATATGCGGGGACGATCTTCTGTGCCCATTCCGGTATAGGGTCGAGCGGGGATTTCTCCGGACGCCATGTTTTCATGTCGGCCGATGATATGAGTCCGATACCGAAACCTGTGGAGAAGATATAATATCTACCGTTGTCGAAGGCCATGACCGGATCGTGCATATCGGGATATTCTGCATTGAAGCGGTGACGGTGAGCCGGCACGCTGTCGTTGGCAGTGGTTTCGAAAGCTGTAGGGATGGCCGGAAAGGTCATCAGGGCTATCATGGAAAGGATGCGGATGAGTCTTTTCATATGTCGTGATGTTGGTTGTCGCAAAGTTACATAATCCTGCTGTGACTGATGGCGCCCGAAGAGCTCATAATGTGGATAAATTCGGCAACATGGAGAAAAACAGTGGATTTTTGAATATTTTGGGTGCACATATGAGATGAAGGGGGCTAAAGGATTGTGATATGTCATGGAAATTATGTTACTTTGCATCGCATTCCTAAACATCATGGAGCCGCCCTCCGGCGGCATTTCCGATCTTAAAAAACTGCCTTGAAATGAGACCTCAAAGACTCATAGCCTGCCTGATAATGATTGTGACGCTTGCCGCCTACGGAGCGGTGAGGCCACCTACGTCGGTCGATTACTCGATCACGGGGCTGACCATGCGCGAAGGTTTGTCGCATAATTTCGTGGAGGATCTTTTTCTTGACTCACGCGGATTCATGTGGATCGCGACGTCGGGTTCTCTGGCACGCTACGATGGTTATGAGTTTGTGAATTTCACTCCCAACACTGCGGGGCGCAGTATAAAAAGTGTGTTTGTCAGGAAAGTCGCCGAAGACCGTTTCGGAAGGTTGTGGGTAGCGAGCGACGGAGGTCTCGATGTAATAGATCTTGAGAACCTTGAGGTGATCGCGCCCGCAGACCGCACGGGACAATACGGACGGCTTGAGAAGATTCCTTCCGGCTACGTGTCGGTCTCTGCGGACGGGACGCTCTGGCTCCGCAACCAGAATGAGATCGTGGCTGTGGAGTTTGACGTGGAGGGTTGCGTGGCCCGGATCTCGCGTATGCCCCATAATTCGAAATCCGTCTTCATCAACGGAGCAGTCAAGGCCGTCGACGGGGAGACGGGGGCGGTATGGGGAAGCATAGGTGGTTCGATATGCCGGATCTATCGCGACAAAGGGCATCTGCGTGCCGTGCCGGTGTCGACGGATCTGTCGCTCGACAGCGATGTGCATGTGTCGGATTTCATCGCCATAGATGACTGTGTGTGGATATCGACCGATGTAGGCCTTTTCCGCTACGACCGCCGTGGAGACTACGTGAGGGCCTATCATTCCGTGCCGGGGCTGGAGGGGACATTGTCGCAAAATTTCATCACCGGACTCATAGAAAGCCCCACAGGCGGCCTGATAGCCTCATCTCTCAACGGCATGAACCTTTACGATCCACACAGCGACAGCTTTCATCCCTTCACGCTCAATGATATAAGCCGGGTGCCCCACGGGCTGAACAGTAATTTCGTGAACTGTATGCTCAAGGTCGGCAACACCCTATGGGTTGGCACAGAGGGTTGCGGCGTAGGGATAATCCATCCGAAACGTATCTTCGCCACGACGCTACGCCATGATCCGGCCGATGTGACATCGATCTCCCCCAATCCAGTCAATGCCATCTACGAGGATAGCGAGGGGACGCTTTGGGTGGGCACGGTTGAGGGAGGCCTCAACCGTGCGGCGGCCGACAGAAGCATGGGTTTCGAACATTTCCGCACTCCTGTTATCTCGCATAACTCAGTGAGCGCCATCACCGCCGACCGAAGCGGTCATCTCTGGGTCGGGACTTGGGGAGGAGGCCTCAATATAGTCGACAGGGCAAATCCGGGAGCGCCCGCTAAAGTGATACGCATAACTGATGATGGCGCACACAAGTTCGATTATGTGGGGACTCTTGCTTACGATCCATATAATAATGCCGTGTGGATAGGGGCAAACATGGGAATATACATGTATGACATAGCCAGCGGAGAGGTCAGGGTGCCTTTCTCCGGTGCTGCCGATGCCCGTGGCAGTGTATGTGCGGTGATTTCCGGAGAGGGGAAACTATGGATGGGAGGTCTCGACGGTCTTTATGTCATCGACCTGCGGCGCCATAACGGCACGCAGTTCAAGGCGGAGCGCTTCCAGTATAAGCTCGACAAGCCAGAGTCGCAGTCTACCGAGAAGGTCACCACGCTTGCCATCACTCACGACGGGACGCTCTGGGTCGGGACAAACGGAAACGGAGTATACCGGCATTTTATGAGGGGGGGCATAAATTGTTTTAAAAATATAAGCACAGCCGACGGATTGCCCAACGACGTGGCCCACGGCATTGCCGAAGATCCGCACGGGAATGTGTGGGTGTCGACCTATCATGGCCTGGCGTGTATGCGCAAGGACGGGGAGATTGTCAACTATGGCTGTGACAACGGTCTTGACACTGAGCAGTTTTATTGGAACGCCTCTCTGCGTCTGGCCAACGGAGATCTTCTGTTCGGGAGCATCGACGGGTTGCTCGTGGTGAAAGGCATAGCCCCCGACGGGGGCGTTGGCGGGGGGAACACGGTGCTGACCTATCTGACTTCAGAGAGCGGGAAGCATTATAATCCCACCGACGACCAGCGACGCATTCCGGAGGATGAGAAATCGTTTGAGGTGGCGTTTTCCTCGCTCGACTTCATCGGAGGAGGACAAGGCCGGTTCTACTACCGCATGGTGGGTTTCGACGACAACTGGCGGGAACTTCCCGCAGGACGCAACAGTGTGACTTACACGAACCTCTCGCCCGGCGACTATTCGCTTGAGGTGAAATATGTAGATGGGGGACAGTCGCTTAACAGCGCTCCGGTGGCATCGTTCGGAATCGAGATAGTGCCGAATTTCTATAAGCGATGGTGGTTTCTGCTACTTGTGGGGGTGTCTGTCCTGGCATTGGTGTGGGGGATATACCGCTGGCGTGTGGGCGACCTCACGAGGCAGCGCAACCAGCTGCGCCATGCCGTGGACGACGGCGTGAAGGAGATAAGGGAGCAGAAAAACCTAATAGAGGAACATGCCCGTGAGTTATGGCGGCAGAATGAGGAGCTCAAGCACCGCAACATTCAGATAAGCGAGCAGAAGTCGCAGCTCGCCGAGATGAACCGCAGAGTGCAGAAGATGACCGTTGACCGCATATCGTTCTTCACCAACATAACCCATGAGTTCCGCACTCCCATCACACTGATAATAGGCCCCATAGAGAGAGCGTTGAAGCTTAGCACCAATCCCAAGGTGATAGAACAGCTCAACTTCGTGGAGCGCAATTCGAAATATCTCCTATCCCTTATCAACCAGCTTATGGATTTCCGCAAAGTGGAGGCCGGAAAGATAGAGATATTGCCCACACGTTCTGATTTCGTGCGGTTTGTCGACGAACTGATACCACCTTTCCGCGCGTATGCGGAAGACCGCGACATAGAGATCCGCACTGTGTATCATCTTTCCAGCCGCGAATTCTCCTACGACCAGGAAGCGATCCGCAAAGTGCTCACCAATCTTATAGGTAATGCCATAAAATTCACTCCCGACCACGGGTGCGTGACGCTCTATGCCGCGCTGTTCCGCTCGGCGAGGTGCACATATCCTAACACACTATATCTGAGCGTCAGCGACACCGGCAACGGTATTCCCGAGGAGGATATCGACAAGGTGTTCGACCGTTTCTATCAGGGCAAGAGCCAGATAAAGTATCCTCTGATAGGGGCGTCAGACAGCGGCATAGGGCTTTATCTGTGCCGTAAGGTGATGGAAGTGTATGGGGGGAGCATAACCGTGCGCAACAACCGGGGAGCGGGCTGCACGTTCCGCGTGCTTGTGGGCGTCCCCGATGAGGATATGCCGCAGGCTCCAAGCGGCGAGCCGGGGGCGCTCTCGGCGTCCCCCGAGGTGGAGGCCCCACGTCTGCCCGACGGCACCAGGCTCACGGTGCTTGTCGTGGAAGACAACAGCGACATGAGGGCCTTCGTACGTTCTATCCTCTCCGACTATTACGATGTGGTGGAGGCCGGCGGGGGTGAGGAGGCCATGAGGATATTGCTCTCGCGTCCCATCGATTTCATCATCTCCGACCTCATGATGCCCGGGATGGACGGCATAGAGCTCTCTCGTCAGGTAAAGGAGAACTTCGCCATCTCCCATATCCCGTTTCTCATGCTGACGGCCAAGACCGCCAACGAGGCGCGCCTGGAGAGCTATCGCTCGGGTGTGGACGAATATCTTCAGAAACCTTTCGATGAGGAGATACTGCTTGTGAGGATCAAGAACATACTTGACAACAAGCGGCGCTACCAGCGTATGTTTTCCGCGGAGATGAAGACAGACGCTCTCAACATGCAGGAGGAGAGCGGCGACAAGAAATTTGTCGACAAGGTGCTTGAGGTGATGCGCGACAACTACAAGAACTCCTATTTCGAAGTGGGTGATTTCGCGGAGGCGCTCGGAGTGAGCCGCAGCCTGCTCAACAAGAAACTGTCGAGCCTGCTCGGGGAGACCCCCAACCAGTTCATACGCACATACCGACTGAAAGTGGCCCACGAACTATTGGTGAAGAACCGCACGAGCCGTCTCATGAACATATCGGAGATAGCTTTCGAGGTGGGATTCAACGACAGCAAGTATTTCACGCGTTGCTTCACCAAGCAGTATGGAGTGAGTCCCAGCTCCATTCTCCGCGAAGACATCTGACGGCTCCGAGGCATTCATGAAGCGTCCCGGAAGGTGGATGAATATGATAAAACGGGATATGAAACAGTGTTTTTCCCGGAAATCGATACAATTATTTCAGAAACGTTAACCTTTATATGATTTATCCACTACTCATGCATAAATGTCCACCGCTATGAGTGAACGAAAAATTAATTTTGCACCGGTATAACCATCCGTGTATACTGCCTGCGTATGATGTCGGCCGGAAGTACGGCCGACATTTCGTGACTGACCTTTAAAAAAATAATAATACCTCATAAAAACTAACCTGTATCAATATGAAGACTGAAAAATGGATGCCTACGGCAGCCTTTGCAGCTCTGCTGACGATCACAGCCGCATGCGACGACTGGGGAAAGCAGGATCCACCTGCCGGCAACCAGGTCGTGCCGACGCTTGAGAATGTGGCTACCTATGATTTCGAGGCGGAGGAGGGGCTCGACCCGACATGGCAACTCATCGCCAATCCCGGAGGGAACGCTCCCTGCATAATAGAGGACGACACCGAGATGAAGGGTGGAAAAGTTCTGGAGATAAACGGCGGCTATGCATCTTTTCCCAACCCGTTGAACAATGTGGTGTGTCAGGAAGCCGTATCCCTGACATTCTGGCTTTATCAGGCGGCTCCGTCAGAACCTGCGGAGGGTGAGGAGCCCCAGGAGCAGGACCTGACGTCGCCGATCGTGTCGTTTGTCAACGAGACGGGCAACGGCACCTTCCATATCAACGCCAACGGCGGAATGGTCTATGATGCCGCCGACGGCGAATGGATCGAGAACGATCCCGCAGAAGCCAAGACCGGATATCTCAAGCCCGGCGAATGGCATTATGTGGCAGTGATGATAGACAAAGACGGATATGACTGGTGGGTTGACGGCGACCGCAAGGTCAGCAAGCCGGTTGTCGGCTTCGACTGCTCGAAGATCGTGAGTCTGGCCAACAATGTCAAGACCATGACAGTGGGAGGATCCGAGACATCAAGCCGCATGTTGGTCGATGACCTCAAGGTGTATCGCAACCGTATCACCGCCAAAGAGACGGCACGTCCGAACATCGGCGGAGGCGGCGGATTTGACTATTTCAAGTTTGATTATTTCACGGAAGACCCGATCTTCACGGTCGGATCGTCAGACTGCAGTACGGGATGGTGGACAAGCTTCTCCAATTATTACAGGATACCGGCCAACACCACGATGCAGTTTAATCTCATCAATCATACATCGGGTGGCGGGAACTGGAATAACTGGAATATCTGCCTGAGCACCGATGCTGACAGAGGTGCTCCCGGATATGCCGAATATGTCGTGCTCCGCAGCGACCTCTACGGCTGGGGCGATTCTTACGGCACTGGCACCTGGGAATCGGAAGGCTATGGCAACTGGGATCAGTTCCGTGTCGATATGGAGGGTGCGCATGTCAGGATAACAGTGACGCGTACGGGAAGCTCCGTTGTGGTTGATGCCGTAGCCACGGCTGTCAACGGCACAGTCTACCACGAGAAATTCACTACCGACACCGGCAATGCCGACGATGTGATGAGGGCTTTCTTCATCTGCGACGGTTCCTATCTTGAATTCCAGAAAGATAAGTGTATGGTGACCTGGCCGGTGGATGTGGCCACACCGAATGTGGGCGCGAGTGACAACACCTCGGCCTGGTGGACCACCTTCTCAGATTATTTCACCATTCAGCCCAACTATTCGCTGCATCTGGGATTCACCAACCACACATCGGGAGGTGGCAACTGGAACAACTGGAACCTTTGCGTGTCGACCGAGGCCGAGCGCGGAGAGGGCGGATATGAGGAATATTTCGTGATCCGCAGTGACCTCTATGGCTGGGGCGGCGCATACAACGGCGACAACTGGAGCAATACGGGCTACGGCAACTGGGATCAGTTCCGTATAGATATGGAGGGCGCCTACGTCGACCTCAACATAGCCCGGTCGGGAGCGACAGTCAATGTGACGGCCGACGCCGCCTGCGTTTCCGGCAACAGATATGTCGAGAATTTCCATGCAGAGTGTGGCAACGGCGATCAGAACATAAATGCCTTCCTTATCATGGACGGCTCGCACGTCAACCTGAATACCAGCGACTGCTACCTGTATATTCCGGTATATAAATGAAATTGACTTAAAATCTAATCAGACATCATAATGAACAGCAAAAGCATAACAGCAGAAGGACGGCGGAGCACAGCGCTCCGTCTCCTCCTCCCGCTTCTCTTTCTGGCTTTCGCGGCCTATCCCGCCGCGGCCCAGATCGTAAGGGGTGTCGTGACAGATCCGTCGGGCGAAGGCCTGATCGGTGCTACTGTCCTCGAGAAGGGATCAACCAACGGCACCGCCACGGATGTCGACGGTGCCTTCCAGCTCAACCTCAAAGATGCGAAGAAAGCCATTCTGGTGGTCTCCTATGTAGGCTATACCACGGAGGAGATCCCCGTGAAAGGACAGACCGACCTCAAGATAATCCTCACGGAGGAGAGCGAGGTGCTCACCGACCTCGTGGTGGTGGGCTACGGACAGCAGAAGAAGGAATCGGTGGTGGGAGCCATCTCGCAGGTAAACTCCGGCGACCTTCTCGAGACCCCATCTGCCAACCTCTCGCAGGCCATTACCGGCAAGATACCCGGAGTGATAACCTCACAGACCTCGGGCGCGCCGGGTGCCGACGACGCTTCGATCTACATCCGCGGCCGCGCCACATTCGCAGGTGACGCCCAGCCTCTGATCCTTGTGGACGGCATAGAGCGCTCCTTCTCTCAGATCGCCCCTGACGACATCGAGACAATCTCGGTGCTCAAGGATGCCTCGGCCACGGCGGTCTACGGTGTGCGCGGCGCCAACGGCGTGATGCTCATCACCACCAAGCGCGGAAAGGAGCAGAAACCTGTGGTCAGCCTCACAGCCTCCTGGCAGTGGCAGACCCCTACCCGCAAGAACACCTATCTCGACTCCTATCAGTCGGTGTCGCTTCTGGAGGAGGCCCTGGCCAACGACGGGCTGCCGTCGCAGTATTCCACATCCGATCTGGAGATGTACCGCCGTTCTGTAGCCGGAGAACTGTCGGGAGTGGACGCTCTCCTCTATCCGAATGTAGACTGGTATGACGAGATCCTGCGCTCTTCCGCTCCCTCGCAACGTTACAACGCAAGTGTGCGCGGCGGCACGAAACGCATGCGCTATTACGCCTCGCTCGAATACTACGACCAGGAGTCGCTCTTCAAGAACCTCTCGAACGACAAATACGGCAACTCCTCATCGCTCAACTACAAACGCTATGGTTTCCGTGCCAACGCGGATTTCTTCCTGACCAAAGACTTGCAGCTGTCGGTCAACTTCGGCACCCGTTTCGAAGAGCGCCGCGGCCCGAACTCCGACGAGCGCGACGACGGCTCTTACAGCAATGTCTTCTATCAGCTCAACCACACTCCGAGCTGGCTTTTCCCGATAGCCTACACAGTGAAAGACGGGGAATCGGAAAAGAAGCTTTACGGCGGTTCGTCGCAGTATCAGGGGAATGTGTACGCCACTCTTGCCGACGGAGGATACTACAAGGCCACCAACACCGTCAACGAGACCAACTTCATCGCAGACTATAAGATGGACTGGCTCACCCCGGGCCTCTCGGCCCGCGCCATGATGAGCTTCGACTATGAGAGCTACCACCGTACGCTCTATTCGAAGAATTTCGCCACCTACGAGCTCAACGACCGCGACAACTACGAGAGCATCGAGGCCTACAACCGTTTCAACAAAGACACCCAGCTTACAAACAGCCGCAGCAGCTTCTCGCTCTACAAGCTCTACATGGAGGCACAGCTCAACTACAGCCGCACCTTCAACGATGTGCACGACGTGACAGCCATGGTACTCTATATGCAGAACGACCTGCGCCGCAATTCAGAGCTCGCTCGCCGCTACCAGGGTGTGGTGGGACGTATCACTTACGCCTACGACAACCGCTATCTGTTTGAGTTCAACGCCGGATATAATGGCTCCGAGAACTTTGCCAAAGGGCGCCGTTTCGGTTTCTTCCCCGCCTTCTCAGCCGGCTGGCGCATTTCTCAAGAGGAATTCATGCAGCCTTATGCCGGTTGGCTCAGCAATCTTAAGCTCCGTGGCAGCTACGGACAGGTCGGCAACGACGTCTATCAGGTGAACGGCGTGCAGCAGCGATTCCTATATGAGCAGAAATGGAGCCAGATATCAAACGACTACTATTTCGGGACAACCGGGGTGACAGGCATATTCGAGGAGCAGTATCCCAACTACGGGGTAACCTGGGAGCGTGCCCACAAGTATAACGTCGGCCTTGAGTTCGGATTCCTCAATAACAGCCTCTCCGGCAACATCGACTTCTTCTGGGAAAAACGCAACAACATCCTCACGCAATTCCTGACACGTCCACTCTGGTTTGGCGTGACCTCCGCCGCCGGTAACCTCGGCAAGACAGAGAACAAAGGCTTCGAAGTTGAGCTCCACTACAGCAATAATATAGGAGACTTCAAATACAACATCGGAGGCACATACTCCCATGCGAAAAACAAGATCACCGAGATGGACGAGCCTGCGGGGAAGACAGACTACCGCAAGCGCACGGGCCATGTCATCAACCAGTATTTCGGTCTTCTCTGCGACGGCTTCGTGACTCAGGCCGATATTGACGGAGGCAATCTCCCTGTGTCGACCTTCGGCACCGTCAAGGCCGGCGACCTGAAATACCGCGACATGAACGGCGACGGGTTTATCGATGACCGCGACGAGACCTTCATAGGATATTCCGACATACCGGAGAATACCTACGCGATCACCCTCGGCGGTGAATGGAAAGGGATCGGGCTCAGCGTAATGTTCCAGGGTGTGGACCATGTGAGCCGCTACTATGATGCCGAGGCCATGTATGCCTTCGTCAACGGCGGCAAGGTGAAGGAACATCATCTGGGACGCTGGAATCCGGCGGTATCAGAGGCTGAGAACCTGGCCAACGCCACTTATCCTCTTCTCCACTATGACAGCTACGGCAACCACAACCAGCGTGTCAACTCATTCTTCCTCAAAGACGGTTCCTTCTTCCGCCTGAAGAATGTGGAGGTTTCGTATATGCTTCCTGAAAAATGGATCAAGCATGTGGGAATGAGCCAGTGCCGATTGTTCTTCAACGCCAACAACCTCATCACCTGGGATCATCTCGACAACCTTACCGATCCCGAGAGCAACGGCTCCAACCGTTATCCCATCTGCCGCACTATGAACGTCGGCGTCAACATCCAATTCTAATCTCCGGAAAGCAATGAAAAAAATAACAAAAACACTATTGTGGACCGCAGTCGTTGGCGGGGCATCCGTTCTTGGGTCCTGCAGCGACTTCCTCGACAAGCAGCCGTCGAACGAGCTCACCGAAGAGAAGACATTCGCCGACTGGAATCTGTTCGAGCAGTTCCATTACGATACATACAACTTCCTGCGCCACGGCGCCCTCCGCATAAGCAACTCCTGGCTTGACGCCTCGACCGATCTCGCGGAGACGTCATATTCCGACGCCGGCACCCGCACCACTTTCAACATAGGCAATTACTACGGGGGCGGCGGCTCGTCGGAATTCATCGACACGTGGGAGAGCCGATACCGCGGCATCCGCAAGTGCAACAAGGTGCTTGAGAAGATCAATTCCGTGCCCCGCAATCCGCGCAACTCGGAGGAGGATCATGCCGCCCTTGTGAAGATATTCACCGCCGAGGCCCGCTTCTTCCGCGCCTATTTCTACTGGGAGATGTTTCTGCGTTACGGTCCTGTGCCCATCATCGACGAGGTGCTTGATCCGTCGGACGATATGATCACCCCTTATACAAAACGTCCCACAGTCAGGGAATATGTGGTAGACTTTATCCTCAAGGAGCTGAGCGAGTGTGAGCCCGACCTGCTCGACAAGGCGACGGCATGGGATTCGTCGCGCGCGGGCCGTGTGTCGCAGCCGGCCGCGTGTGCGCTGATATCGCGCATCAAACTCTATATGGCTTCGCCACGCTATGCCGCCGAGAGCGGCATCACCTGGCAGGATGCCGCCGATGCCGCCAAAGACTTCATCGACCGCTATGGCAATGACTTCGGACTCTTCTCCCAGGAGAATCATGCCGCCGACGAGAACTACGGCAACGCCGTGCTCTTCACCACCTACACAGGCAACAACAACGAGACCATATTCTTCCGCAACGACAACGCCATAGGCTGGGACGGCATCTCGCGCGACACCCCGGTGGGCGAGGGAGGCAGCGGCGGCAACTGCCCGTCGCAGAATCTCGTCGACATGTATGACATGGCCGACGGTTCATCGCCATTCGCCGCTTATGATGTCACTGGCGCTCCCGTCTACGGCAACTCGCTGACCCCTGCGGTCAACACTGAGAGCGGATATTCCGACGCCTCTATGTGGGAGAACCGTGATCCCCGCCTGAAAGCCACCGTGCTCTATCAGGGGACACCCTGGGGCACCATCCGCGACAACAGCACCATCGACGTGCGCCCCGGCATGGCCGACAACCCCACAGGCAATGCCAACGCGACTCCGACGGGCTACTATATGCGCAAGTATATCCCGGCCACTATCCTGAGTTCCAACCACGGCGGCACGGCCTACCGCAACTGGACTATAATCCGTTATGCCGAGATCCTGATGAACTATGCCGAGGCGATGAACGAGCTCAACGGCCCCTGCCAGGAAGTTTATGATATGCTCGACGCCGTGCGCCATCGCGCTGGAATCACCGGCGATGTGGCCGACCGTGCTGATCTGACCGGCAAGGATGCCATGCGCAACTTCATACATAAGGAGCGCACCGTGGAGTTCGCCTTCGAGGAGCACCGCTCCTGGGACGTGCGCCGCTGGAACGTGGCAACCGAGGCCCTCGGGCGGCCGATCTACGGCATAAACGTGGCCATGGATGGCTCCGTGACCCGCAAGATCGCACAGCAGCGTGTGTTCGAGCAGAGAATGTATCTCTACCCCATACCTGAGACAGAGGTCTGGAAGACGGGCATCGAGAACAACCCCGGATGGTAATCCATAAAATCTTTTGACAGAAAAATTCGAACAATATGAACAACATCATAGAATATATCACAAGAAAGGGGAGGCTCGCCCTGACAGCGGCCCTGGCTCTCGGATGCTCCATGGCGGTGTATGCCGACAAGACAGGCAATGTGCTGAAGGGTAAGGTTGTGGATCCCGACGGCAAGCCGATACCGGGAGCCGTGGTCAACCTTGCCGAACAGAGCAAGCTTGTCTTCACCGATGAAGACGGCAATTTTTCGATCTCCGACGCCAACTATGACGACGAGGTCAATGCCAACTGCGTGGGCTATCTCACCACTATTCTTCCCGTGGAGGATTTCCGCACCCCCATCACGATCGTGCTTCAGCCGGACAATGATCCCTACGGGCATCTGGCTCCCGTGGCCTTCGACACCCAGAAGAAGAAATTCCTGACCGACTCACGGTCTGTGGTGACCGGCGAGGAGCTCCAGAGATACCCCGTGACCGTGCTCCAGAACGCTTTCAACTCTCTGCTTCCCGGAGTGCAGACATATGAATGGTCGTCGGAGCCGGGATGGACAGAGACCCAGATGTATGTGCGCGGCATCCGCACCATGAACACCTCGGCCCGTAACCCTCTCATCATCGTCGATAACGTGGAGCGCGACCTCTCCTTCCTCGACGCTTTCCCAATCGAGACGGTGACAGTGCTCAAGGACGCGGCCGCCACGGCGCTCTACGGCATGCGCGGAGCAAACGGCGTGATTCTTGTCACAACGAAGCGCGGACAGGCCGGAAAGACCCATATCAACTTCACTCAGGAGGTTGGCTTCCAGACCCTCTCCAACAAGATCGAGACCCAGAATTCCTACAATATGGCGCTCACCCGCAACCAGGTGCGCTATCTGTCGGGGATGGAGCCGATGTATTCCGCTGAGCAGATCGAGAAATACCGCCGGGTATCGGCGGGAGAAACTCTCGACGGGATGGACCGCTACCGCTACTTCAACACCAACTGGTTTGACCAGCTCTACCGCGAGACAGCCCCTGTGCTCAAGACCAATCTCCAGATCTCCGGCGGCAACAACCGCGCGCGCTACTACGTGTCGTTCTCCTATCTTCGTCAGGAGGGCATGTGGAATTCCGACTGGACCAACATGATGGACCGCTATTCAACCCAGCATATCCTCAACCGCTGGAATCTCCGCTCCAACCTCGACATCAATGTCAACAAGTATCTGCGGGTTGGTCTTGACCTTGGCGGACGTATCGACAACATCAATCAGCCGACATCATCGGTGTTCGACCTCACAACTTTCGGCGCCGTGGAGGCCAATCCTATGGAACCTGTCTTCACACCGACCGGAGAGATATACTCCTCGACGTCGGCCCGTAACCCGGCGCGAATACTCGGATCGTCGGGCCAGGAGCGCAACCGCCGCCGCAGCCTCTACTCCACGGCAGAGGTGAACGGATATCTTGATCCCATCACAAAAGGCCTGGAAGCCAATCTTGTGATAAGTTTCGACGGTTTCGACGTGCATGAATCGACCCAGACCAACAGCATCAACACATATTCCTACGACTATATGAATATGGACGTGCAGAGGGTGGAGGATTTCAAGCTCAGCCAGACTACCCAGTATTCCGAGCTTACCAATCCTTCAAGCAACGAGCGTGCCAACTCATGGACACTCAATGCCCGTTTCGGATTCAAATATAACCGCGACTTCGGCAAGCATCATGTGAATGCCAACGCCTTCATCCGCTCCTATCAGCAGCGATTGAACGTGAGAGAGGCCAATGCCGACAACACCATGTATTCTTCCGACCGTTTCCTGTCGTATAACCTGGCGGCAACTTACGGCTTCGACAACCGCTATATACTTTCGGGAAATATCTCCCGCATGGGTAATGACAACTTCGATCCCGACCATCGCTGGGGCACGTTCTGGGGAGTGTCGGGCGCATGGGTTGCCTCAGAGGAGAGTTTCTTGCGCGGCACGGCCGTCAACCTTCTGAAGCTACGCGCGTCTTACGGTACGGCCGGACAGAGTGACACCGGCGCCGGACGTTATCCCTATCAGTCGATTTTCTCACAGCAGAACGGCTATGGATTCGGCCATAACGCCACATGGGTGCCCGGATACGCTGAGAGCGTGGCCGGAAACCCCAACAGCCGCTGGGAGGTGTCGAAGATGGTGAACCTCGGCCTTGACTGGGATTTCTGGGGACGCAAGCTCTACGGATCTGCCGATATCTTCAAGGAGTGGCGTTCCGACATACTCGTGACACGTTCCACTATTCCTGACATGATCGGCATCAGCTATGCGAAAGACTCCTATGGAAAAGTAGAGAGCCGCGGCTATGAGATCGTGCTCGGACATGCCAACCGTATAGGCAAGGTGGGATATTCTATCGAGGGACAGCTCTCGTGGAACACCAACAAGATCACAGAGATGGACGAGACGGAGCCTCTCGTGCCCTGGCAGCGCAAGACCGGCAACCGTATTTTCGAGGGGACTTCGGTGCAGGCCCTTTACGAACGTCCTTTCGACGGCACGATCGGCGGCTGGAATCAGTATCAATTTGTGGAATGGGCTTCCGATCCCGACCGCATAGCGACAAGTCAGGCCGATGCTATAGCCCATCCTGAGAAGTATCCCTACAACTCGGCATCGGCAGGCAACCAGCAACTTGGCACGGCGGTATTCAAGGATCTCAACGGCGACCGCCTCATCGACGAGCGCGACATGGCTCCGATAGGCTATACAATCATGCCTGAGCTCACGCCTTCGTTCGCAGTCAACGTGAACTATGCAGGCTTCGACCTTCGCGCCGTGATAACGGGCTATCTCAACCGTAGTGTCTTCGTGTCGCCGGCCGCCACCTATTCAGGATGGTCGAACATGGGCACACACGAGGTGACCAAGATGTGGGGCTATTACACCGACGATCCTAACGATCCGCGCAACATCAACGCGAAGTATCCGCGACCCGTCTACGGCGGTTTCAACAATATCGACTCCAACCGCGACACCAAGACGTACCAGAACGACATATGGATCATGAACGGCGACTACTGGAGCCTCCGCAACATCGAGTTCGGATATTCCTTGCCAGCCAAGCTGATCTCGAAAATCCACATGAGCCAGTGCCGCTTCTATTTCAGCGCATACAACATCTGCAACTGGAGTCATCTCCCGAAGGGAATGGATCCCGAGAAGCCTATGTCGTATTGCTGGTGGTATCCGAAGACCCGCATCTTCAATTTCGGTCTTCATGTAGAATTCTAATAAAGGTTAAAGTTTAGAGGTTAAAGGTTAAAGGGTTTAGAGTTTAGGGTTTAGGTATTTAGGGTTTTGAGATTTCTGTTTAATTCTTGGATCTCAATCATCGACCATAAATCCTCATTCCCTCACTCTCCTCCCTCAACCCTCCTCCCTCAACCCTCAACCATAAACTCTCAACCTTCAGCTCTAAACTCTCAAACCTCACTCATATAATTAAATAAAATCATGAAATCCAGAATATTACCGATCGTGGCAGGCGTGGCGCTCCTCTTGGGAGGCATCTCCTGCAACGACTATCTCGATAAAGAGGTCGACCTCACCCAGCAGGCGGAGAATGTATTCGGCGACTATGATATGACGCGCGGATTCCTCGCTCATCTTTATGAGTCGCTACCCGACGCTTTCGCCCCCTATAATTCGGGTGACCTTCAGAACGGCTCACGCGACAATATGACCGACAACTCCATATCGTATTGGAGCGGCCATTACTATCACTCGGTGGTGAACGACGGTTTCACGGCCAACAACCATTTCTATTCCACCTATTATTGGACCCGCAACTATCCGGCGATACGCGGCTGCAACCAGTTTCTTCTCAATGCCAGAGCCAGCGTGATAGGCAATGCAGAGAAGCAGGGTGATGACAACCGCCTCTACGACCGTTGGATAGCGGAGGCGCGTGTGCTCCGGGCCATCTTCCATTTCGACCTGGCTCAGTGGTTTGGCGATATCCCTATCGTGGGGGATGACGAGAATGGCACCCCTATCATCCTCACTCCTTCATCAACGCTGCCGGGACGCACGCCGTGTGCCGACGCCCTGAAATGGGTGGCGGATGAGTGCGACAAATATAAGGACGATCTTCCATTCCGTTACGCTAACGAGGAGGAGAACTGGGGGCGTGTGAACGGGGCCGCGGCCTATGCCCTGAAAGCCCGGGCACTCCTCTATCGCGCATCCCCGCTTCATAATCCCACCAACAACCAGAGCTGGTGGGAAGAGGCTGCGAGGGCCTGTCAGGATTTCTTCACAAAGAATGCGCAACAGAACGATCCCTACCGTCTGTACCGCACTGCCGACGATGATCCGCAACAGAATTATTATCAATGTTTCGTGTCAAATCCGGTGCTGAACAATGAGTATATCCTCAGCCGCTCGGTGTGGACCACACGGGTTATCGAGGAATGTCTCGCACCTGTAGGTTTCCAGGGCAACGCGAGCTCTTATTCTCGCACCAATCCCACACAGAACCTTGTTGACTCGTATGAGACCATCAATGGTCTTCCTATTGACAAGGATCCCTCCTACGATCCGCAGAATCCATATGCCAACCGCGATCCCCGTCTGGAGCAGACCATCTTCCACCACGGCACAGTGTGGGGCGACCGTCTCAACAACGAGGAGCGCACGATAGATGTGGCATTTGGAGAAGGTATTGATTTCCAGAGCCTGCACGGAGGCACCATGACGGGCTACTATACGAAGAAGTTTGTCAACAACATGTCGTGGGACAAACCCTCCAACTACCGTCACGCCTGCCCGATATTCCGCTACGGCGAGATGCTTCTCAACGCTGCCGAGGCCCTTAACGAATGCGGACGCACCAACGAGGCCTACACCTATATCAACGAGCTGCGTTCACGCGTGGGGATGCCCCCCTACAGCGGCATGGATCAGGCCACTCTGCGCGAGCGTATACGCAACGAGCGCCGCATCGAACTCTGTTTCGAAGACCACCGTTTCTTCGACGAGCGCCGTTGGAAACTCTTCGAGGGAAAGACCCCTTCATCGGAGCTTAACGAACCCTACTACAGACAGGTATACAATCTTTACGGAGTGACCGTGCATCCCGCCCAGAGGGAAGTATTCGTATATGGTCCTGCGAGCACGTATCCGACGCGTGTGTTCAACGCTCCGAAAAACTATTTCATACCCATTCCTTATTCCGAGACGGTCAAGGCACATCTGCCTCAGACTCCGGGATGGGAACTTTAATAAAAAGAGAGCAAAATGAATATAAGAATATATCTATCGTCAGCGTTCGCCGCAGGTCTCCTTATCACGGGAGCCTGCAGCGATGACAACGAAATCGTATATCCCGAAGGGCAGGGAATCGTGATCGAGACTCCGGTAGTCGCTGAGTCGGGAAGCACATACGCCACCCTGGCCAGCCTCTTCCACATGAAGGGAGATGCACACTACACGAAAGCGGGCTATGTGGTCTCGACCGATCCGAACCCTACCATCTATGGCAGTGTGTATGACGCCACCGTGTCGGGCGACACCATCAAGGTGACTCTTTCGGATCTCGCCCCGAGCCGGGAATATCATATCCGGGCGTTCATGAACGAGTATAAAGGTGGAGTCATATATTCGGAAGATGTGGTGATCACTACTTCCGAAGGGACTATGGAGGAGGAGCTTGCCCATTACCGGGGACCGAAATATCCCGACTACTATGTGGATATCGCAGGCTGGGGCAACCATGGGCAATGGAACCTCGCCAATGTGCACGATCCCTCCGTGGTGAAGGCTTCCGATGGCTACTACTATATGTATCAGACAGATGCCTCCTATGGCAATGCCCACACAGAGGGTGGACATTTCCACGGGCGCCGCTCGAAAGATCTTGTCAATTGGGAATATCTCGGGGGGACGATGAAGTCTCTTCCCGACTGGGTAGTGCCTCAGCTTAACGAGATACGCAGGAGCATGGGTCTGGCAGAGGCTGCTCCCGATGAGAACGCCTTCGGCTATTGGGCTCCGAGTGTGGTGAAAGTCAATGACAGCCTCTATCGCATGTATTATTCCATAGTGGTGCCGGGTCTTATCGACGGCGACGGGAGCTGGGGAGAGCGTGCTTTCATCGGCATGATGGAGACCACGGACCCTGCCGACAACGACAGCTGGACTGACAAAGGTTATGTCATAACCAATGCTTCCGACCGCGGACTGGACTTTCATGTGCCGGCCAACGACTGGGGGAATTGCTACTACAAATTCAATGCCATCGACCCGTCGGTGATTATCACCGACAGCGGCGAACACTGGATGATTTATGGCTCATGGCATTCGGGCATCGCAGCCGTGAAGCTTGACGCCGGCACAGGCAAACCGGCGGCGACGCTGGGCGCTCCTTTCGGCACCGACGCCGAGATAGCTCCTTATGGCAAGCTGATAGCCACACGCCAGGCAGGCAACCGCTGGCAGGGATCCGAGGGACCGGAAGTGGTCTACCACAACGGGTATTTCTATCTGTTCCTTGCGTATGACGGACTGGATATTCCCTACAACACCCGGGTGGTGCGTTCACGGAATATAGATGGCCCGTATCTTGACATCAACGGTATAGACGTTACGGCCAACGGCGGCGACGCTCTCCCCGTGGTGACACATCCCTATAAGTTCAACAATTCCCCCGGATGGGTAGGATTCTCCCACTGCACGGTGTTTGACGACGGCGAGGGCAACTGGTATTATGCCTCGCAGGCCCGTTTCCCTGCCGGCATCAACGGTAATGACGCAAGCAATGCCCTCATGATGGGTCATGTGCGCTCAATAGTGTGGACATCCGACGGGTGGCCTCTGGTGCTTCCGGAGCGCTATGGAGCGGTGCCCCAGGTGGCTGTGGCGGAGGAGGAGCTCGCCGGAGAGTGGGAGCTCATCGACATGGCCTATGCCTACGGATTGATGAAGGAGTCGGCGCCTCTGACGCTTGGAGAAGACCATAAGGCTTCAGGTGGTGTCTGGGACGGTGCGGACTGGAGCTATGACGCTGCGTCGCAGGTGCTGACCATAGGAGGAGTGAAACTATACGTGAAACGTGAATGCGACTGGGAGGATTCCGAACGCCGGGCCACACTGGTTTTTGCGGGCCTCACCGACCAGACGACCTACTGGGGTAAGAAATCGCATGTCTGATATTCTCTGATCTGTCCCGAAAGGGTTGATCGCGGGGGTGAGGGCTTCGGCCTTCACCCCCGATTCTGTTGTAAGGGAGTAGTCGCGTCTTTGGCGTAAAAATGTGTCGGCAAGAAAATAATAGTGTGTTTTCCCGCATGTTGAAGAGCCTCTCCGGAATTCTATGTTCGTATAAAGCCAAAGGAGATGTCGGTTAACAATCTTTAACAATACGAGAGGGATAGTATGGAGTATATTTATTATTTTTGCCAACATAAAATGAGAATCTTCACCTTAACCGACACATAAAATGCTTACTCTGGCCGGCAACATCTTCGGATGCATCTTATGGGGCATTCTTATCGCCGTGATACTCACCTTAATATGTATTCTGATAGCTAAAGGCGTAACCAACAAAGGATGCAACCTCCTGCTGAGCGCACTCCTCTTCATTCCACTCTGCTATCAGTCGGCGTTGGGTGTGGGTTCGCTTTATGCGCGGGGATACGTGGAAGATATACACGGCTATATCACGTCATTGACTTCGCTCGTGCCGGAAAACGCCTCCGGAGAAGAGATAAGCAGAATTTTGGCAGACCAATTTCCCGGCATTCCCCGATCTATCCTCGAGAAAACCTCAGACCTGAAAGGGACCGCCACCACGATCACACAGATAGCCGACATGGTCGCGGATGCCTACAGAGCGTCGCTCAATTCCTACCTGTGGCAAAGAATAGCATGGGCCTTCGGATTCATGGTTGTTGGCACGGTGCTTCTCATCATGTTTCCTTCGTCGCCAGCACGCGGGCGACGACGCGGGTCATATGGCGCCGTTCCGGCACGCGACAGATATAATCTTGATTTGTAATAAATTATTCAAACATAAAACCATCTCATCATGGCAAACCATCTAATCATCGGACTCGGAGGGACAGGCGGATCCGTCATCCGCGCGCTCCGCAAGCGAATCTACGAAGAGTTCGGGAAAAACGAACCCGACGGAAAGGCAAATATCGAGTACCTTTACGTCGACTCAAGCCCTAAAGATCTCAATGACCGTTCATCATGGAAAACTCTCGGGGCATCCGTTCACTTGAATGACTCTCAAAAGGTGTCGATCCATGGCATGGGGTCAAACGTACTTGACAACCTCTACCAATATCCCGGCATAGAAAGCTTCATCAATGAAAACGACCGCATGCTCTGCAATGATCTTGGCTCGCTCGTATCTGCGGGAATCGGTGGTCAGCGCCGACGTCTGGGACGTCTGTTATTCGCCAACAACCTCTCGGGGCCTGCAAACGCTACTTTTGTGGCGCGTCTGAAGGAGAGAGTCGACAGGCTAACCAGAAGAGACAACAATGATGAGGTGTCATTCCATATCTGCGCCGGACTTGCGGGAGGGACAGGATCCGGATCGATTGTTGATGCCATTGCCCAGATACGAAAGGAATACCTGCCTCTTGTAGGCGTTAAAGACAAATATAAGGTCTATCTCTATCTTTACGTGCCCGAGATGATTGTGGTTGATCCTGAACGGGATGCCGGATTCTATCAGGCGAACGGATATGCTGCTCTCTGCGAGCTTAATGCCTTGAGTGTCGGGAAATATCATCCTTTCGATGTCACAGGAAAATCAATCGACGAATATGGGAGCGTACGCCGACTGCTTACAGACTGCAATGCCTTCGAATCAGCGTTCCTTTATTCAAATGTCAACGAAAACAACCACAAACTGGATCTCGAGTCCGAGCTTCCGGCAGCCGTTGCTGACTTCATTTATCAGAAGACCATATCCGCCGACATGGGTGGCAAAATGGCGCGACTTGAGTCGTGCGAAAACAATGACAACTCCCCGGAGCTTGATGAGGCAGGAGAACCCGCACGCAGCAAAAGGTTTATATCTTTTGGTCTCAAACGCATAGAGTATCCGGAGACGGAAGTCAAGGAATATGTGTCGTTCAACTTTGCCACCCAGGCTGCCAGACAGATGGAATACAACAAATGGGTGGGCGGCATCGGTTTCGAAGAGGTAGATATCGAAGAGGTTGGAAGCGGATTCCAGGCCGACATCGATAAGAAGGAGAACATGGAGAAATATCTGCTCTCCGACCACTATCTTATGCTCTCAAAGCCCATCATTGAGGATACTTCCACAAAGAAATGGAAAGAGATCGGCACCGCATGGCAGAACTGGACTCAGTTCTTCGCAGAAAACGTGCAGAATGAAGAGGAGAAGAAAAACTGGCTCCCAGCATTCCTCCGCAGTTGCGAGCGTCAGTTTAACGAGGCATACCGCGGACAGGGTGTCAAGGAGTTCTATCGCGCATATTCCAAGGATATCAAGGGATATGCCGCCCACATCCGCCGCAATGCAGAGAGGATTCTCTTCAACGAGTGGCACACAGGAGAGAAATCGATTCTTGAAGTGGAGAAATATGTCTCTTTGATGATCGACAAATGCGGAACCCGCATAGAGAAATTCAAGGAGAACATAGCCAAACTCGACAACATTCTCGCGGGCGACGTTGCCGCTGAGATACGCGCATGCGAGGTGGAATGGAACAACATCGGCTGGCTCCGAGACGCCATCACGAAAAAGAGCGACAAGGTGTTCGCTCAATACAAGACCCTGCAGTGCGACAAATACACTATGCAGACCAAGATAGAGGGCTACCGCTATGCCATCGACCTACTCCTTCAGGTTAAGAACGAGCTTGAGATGCTACGCAACGGTGTGACACAGTTCCGCAATCTTCTTTCAGATCTTCTTCATAGAGTGGTTGAAAACGCCGAGTCGAAATGTAAAGTTGCTTCCGCTGACGAACCCGACGCAAAGATCCTGAAGAAATATGATCCGCAGAGCGTGCGTGCCAATACGAAGCGTTTTATCACCGATGAGGAAGCTCAGAAATCAAATGCAGCCAATATCCGTAACCGGCTTGTTGCCCTTCTGGGAGAAGAGACTCCGGGATTCAACTCACTCTATGACAAAATCGGCGACCTCGCGACATTTGAGGATATGTTTGTCAATGAGTGCATGACAAAGGCGGAGTCGATGATGAACCAATTGGCGCAGAGCGATCCGACACAGAAGATGACCAACGTAAACATCCTCGAGAAAATCAAACTGGAATACAACACTCCCGAGAAACTCGAGATATTCGTGAAAGGGCTCTACAACTCGGCACAAAGCTATCTGCAGTTCGACACCCAGGAGATGAGCAAAGGCACCGACAAGACATCCATGATGAGGATGATCCAGCTCTGTCTTCCGGAGTACAACGATCCAACCAATTTCCGTCAGAGATTTATCGAGACATTCGCCGGCGTTTGTGCCGGTATCAATTTCTCGGTCGAGCAGGATGTCTCGGTCAATCCCAAGACCAACCAGATAGTGATCGTGGCAGCCGCCAGTGGTTTCCCTCTCCGCTATGTCGCCAATGTGGCTAACCTCCGCAGGAAATACGACTCGATGATGATCGGTCCGAAAGCCGATTTCAACCGCATGGTGCTCCACACAGAATCGTTCCGCAAACCCCTCCCCTCCCTTTTCGAGGCAAGCACGATTGAAAACGAAAAAAAACTCCGACCCTACATCACGGCGGCTTTCGCAATGGGTCTGGTGAAGCAGCGTGAGAATCCCGACACCGGCGAGAAATACCTTGCCATTGAGACAAAGGATGAGTTTGGATTCTCCTCATGGACGCCGATCGGCAAGAATTTCCTCCAGGCCAATACGATGCTGGCACAGAAAGGAGCTCTCGCCGCAACTCTGACCAAGCAGATCGAAAAGATCATAGCCGAAGAATACATGCACAACGCCCAGAAGGCTGAGTTGCGCGCCAAGATCGTCGACCTGATACAGAACACTATCCTCCCGCTCTTCAACGGCAACGACCAGAACAAAGATTATCTGGCATACAAGAAGAGCGCGATCGACTTCATGAAGGAGAATCTGGCAGACAAATAAAAACAAGTGAAACAACTAATCTATAAGAAATGAGTGATTCAAAAGTGCCCGGAAGAAGAAAGGGCGTATGCAAGAACCCCGACTGCGACCTCTGCATGTCGCGCGAGGTGCAGGAGATAGAACCGGGAGAAGACTTCGTATGCTCTGAATGCGGATGCTCCCTGTCGGAAATCAGCGGCAATATCAAGGATATCAAGAAGAAGTCGCTGTCAACTGCCATGATCGCAGTCATCGCCAGCGTAGCCATCATAATAGCCGGTGTGGTATATTGGTTTGGATTCCGTGGCGGAGAAAAAGTCGCAGATTCTGAACTAATAGAAAATCCAGGTCCAGGACAAGATCCAGGTCCAGGACAAGATCCTAATGGGGGCCCCGATTCTACTGGAGGTGATACCATTATTAAAACACCTCCAATTACCGAGCCCCAGCCCACCCCCGGTCCCGAGCCCAAACAGCCTGTTCAGCAGAGCGGTTCCGCCAAGTTGACACTCGGGTGCGGCACATACGACGGCCCGGTAAAGAATGGCAAACCCGACGGCATGGGAGGAACGTTCACTTTCAACTCCTCCTACACCCTCGACCTGAAAGACGGACAGGGCTCTACCGTGAAACTCGGACGCGGCGACAAAATCATATCCACCAAGTTCGACAACGGCAAGTTCGTGCAGGGTGAAATCATCTTCGCCAACAACGACCGTAAATATGTGACCGGAGTCAGCGCCACGCTCTGATTTCCCATACCATCAAGACCGACACACTGAATGAAACGCCTTATTCAGCATACGGCCCTTATCATCGCGCTTGTGTGCCCGTCCGCATTCCGGACGGGCGCACAGACGCGTGATAGCTATGCCACCGATCTTCTGGCCGAGATCGCAGCCGCCTTGGGAAAAGAAGACAGCATCGCTTCCCTTCCTGAAGGACTCAGTGTGGCGGCACTCAAATACGGCGCCCGACCGGTCACCGTCGTGAAAGAGCACGGAAAGGTGTCGCATATCGGGCTGACGGTTTTCGGGGAAGAACTCAGGAAACAGATCCCCTCCCCCTTCTATGATGCCGTGGAGCGCTATGCTCTTATCGATGTTTTGCCGATGAAACGCATCAAGACCGTTGACCGCGAACTCTTCGAAGAGGGTGTGGAATTCATGTCAGGAAACATCAGGCGACTACCATCCTTTTATGAAAAGGAGGGGTTGGAGTTTCAGCTCCGCAACGAGAACGGAAGGAAATACGTTGCCTCCTGGCGTCAGGACGGACACATGTTGGAAGAGATAGTGATGCCTTACACTTATGGATTTCTCCATGGCCTCGACATGGATGAATGTGAGTCACGCCTTATATCTGATCTGCAGGATCTGCCGGACGAGCGATTCAACGGTTTTTCCCCATGTAAGGTAGACCGCTCAGAACTCGTCACATATTTCCCGGTGAATTATTATATAAAACCGGGAGAATCCTATTATTTCGACCATCTTAACGCTAACAGATATTACACCAGTCAGGATTCTACCGAATTTGTGCCCATCTATGATCCGTCGTTTCCCCATGAAAGTCTGGCAAACGTGCTGACAAGTTTGGAAGTTGCTAATGATCTGAGACTTGACATTAGTCTTGTGACATACAATTTCAAGAAGCGACGCGTTACTGTGCCACTCTCACAATTTATTGACTATTGCCTACAGCGGGGTTGCGCCCCCTTCTTCGGAATCATAGAGAGTACGGAGGAACGCACCGTTTGCCAGCTTCTGCTGCGCAACACTGACGAAGGATTCTGCCACCTGCTGAAAATCACCGCACCTTCATCACTTATAGGCGCCAGGGAAGGCACCTACGAAGCGAGAATGAACAGTTATATCCCTATTTCAAAAATCACAAGCCTCTTTCCGCGTACAGACGCGCCTCAACGATGAACACACCAGAGAATAAATCAATGATATCCCTCCGGGCCATAATGTGCGCGATAGCACTGATGACTGGGTTATACGCCGTAGCAGTCAGTCCTGGAAGCCGGATCAACGACATCAAACTCTCGGGATATTATTTTTATGCCGAGTCGACCGACCCCGTGGAGGAGAATGCGAGAAAAGCAGCCGACACGTTCCTGGCGAGCTACATCAACCAATATATCGCAGACAACGGCATAACGCGTGAAAAGGTCTCACCCGACGCCCTTCCAGGAGTAAGCTATATCACCATGGACCGAGCCAAAGGGAAAAGGGTATTCTCCTACATTGAGAAATGCGCTGTAGTTGAAGGGGCGGAGGCTCCTTCGGTTCCCGCCGTGATGCCGACGCCGCAACTGCCCGAGAAAGAGATTAAGACCACCCAGACAACCACAATTGTCTCAACCGCCCCAGAAAAGGAATTCAAAGATACAAATTCGGAATCATCGACAGCACCATCGACCAACGCCATTGCAGCTGATGTCACCGATAATCGGATATCGCTCGATCCAGACGCGGAAAGTGATCCGGCCACCCGCGTCAGGAAAAAAATACTTAAGAATCTCCTCTCCACTCCTGACATAGAGAAAGCCTTCGGCGACCTCAACCGCCTGAAGGCCGAATATGTTGTAAAACGTCTGGGACCTTACGCCAAATGCTCCAACCGCATGTGGGCTTTCTGGATAGTCTACGACTCCACCGGCAAGAATCTCGAAGCCCTCCTCTCTCCGGGGAAAGAGGGAGAAAGGATAAACTTGCTCACCGGCGACGACAGCGACTCTCTCGACAGATACACCTCGGGACAAGGGAAAATAGCCATGTTCTTCGAGTTTAGATAAAGGAAACACTACTATCTCCATAAAACATTTCAAATGAAAAGATTATACATCTGCATCTTCCTGATGGCAATAATATTCGGCGCCCGCGCACAGGAAGTTAGCTTCAGATTTTCCGACGGCATTGATGACTCAGGGCTCAAGACAAAAATGGAACATCAAGTGTCGGCGCTGTTATCTGCCATCAACCGTGCTGCCGCCGACAAAGCCGACATTAATTATTCAGGCATCGACATCGATCCCCTTGCCTCACAGTCAATCGGCATGACCTGGAGAGTCGTCCGTTTCAATACTGAAGACGAAGACATAGTTGACCACTGCATCCGGCAGAAGACATCCTCCGGAAAGATCAGAGGTTTTCAGGTCAGGAACATCTCCGTGATCATGAACCCGATCGATGGGGCCTACGATGGTCCCCAAACTCGAGAGATAACTATCGATCTGTCCCCCACCGGTAAAATCGAGGACTTTAATTTCGCTATGGGCACCACGGAATACGCGGGTCTCATGCGCAAAGGCGACGAGCTGGGCGACCTTGACCGCAGAATGCAGATCATACACTGGTGCGAGCAGTTTCAGAATGCATACAATAAGTGCGACATAGGCTTCATGGAGAACATTTTCAGCGATGACGCAATCATAATCACAGGAAAAATCAAGACCCAGCGCGTCAAGTCGGATCTTGCCATGAGCAATGCCTCGAAAGTGGAATACGTGCAACAGAACAAAGCTCAGTATCTCAACGGCTTGCGCCGGATATTCAGGAACGCTAAATACATCAACGTAAAGTTTTCCGATTATAAGATCGTGCGCCATGGATCAAAACCCAACTACTACGGCGTGACACTCCAGCAGGATTGGGCCACTAACACCTACAAGGATCAGGGAATAGTGTTTCTCGTATGGGATTTTTCAAATGAAGACACTCCGAAAATACATGTGCGCACCTGGCAGCCTCTCACCGAACAGGCTTTCGCACTCAGCGATTTCAAACTGCCCTGATGCTCACGGTCTCCCCCTGCGAGAGGCGGAGCACAGACGGCATCCGGGCCCAATCACATAAGCCTATCACATACAACTACATCAATCAATTAGATACAAATGAAAAGAATACTGACTCTTCTCTACCTCGTTGCATCCTCCGTGTCCGCGGTCTTCTGCCAGACACTAAAAGTGGCCGATTTTCATATCGACCCCTCGGATATCACCGCGCAGGCCGAACAGGTGTCGGATCTCAACGGCGAACCGTGTGCTCTGGTGAAAGTGAGCCTTTCAGTGCCTGCTGCCGTGTTTGAAGGCGACATAATAAAGCAGGAGGAGAAAGGGAAATCGGAATACTACGTTTATCTTGTAGACGGCTCCAACTATCTGACGGTAAAGACTGACGACTATCCCGTGCTCCGCTATGATTTTCCCGAGAATGTCAAAGGCAATAACACTTATGTACTCGACATCATACGCCCAGGCGAGAATCCGGCGAAACGTACCATAACCTTGAAATTCGACGATGGCACAGGAGAGCAGATTTTCAAGCTTGACATGATCCTTTGCAAGGCCGGACGCTTCGAGATGGGAGATACTCCCGAACAGAATTCAAATGAATCGGACGCCAAGGCTCATTGGGTGCGTCTGTCAAAAGACTATTATATCGGGGAGACCGAGGTGACGCAAGACCTCTGGGAATTCGTGATGGGTGTCGACGCCAATCAGTCGATTATAAAAGGAGCCAAACACCCTGTTGACAATATATCCTGGAACCAGGCTCAGGATTTTATCGCCGGCATAAACAAGATGATAACTCTCGGCAATTTCCGCATGCCTACGGAAGCTGAATGGGAATACGCCGCAAGGGGCGCGCATAAGATGACCCGCACCCGTTTTGCCGGAAGCGACGATCCTGGTGAAGTTGGATGGTATTACGACAATAGCCCTCAGGGATCGCATAAGGTGAAGGAAAAGAAACCCAATGAGATCGGCATTTACGACATGTCGGGCAATGTCTGGGAGCTGTGCTCTGATTTCAAGGAGGATTTCGACGACAAGGAAGTGACTGATCCCAAAGGTCCGGCTACGGCCAAAAGGCATGTACGCCGTGGAGGGGCCTATGACACCAATGACAACATGCTCCGCGTTGCCTATCGCCACCGCGCCACGGCCGACCGAGTGGAGCCCAGCGTTGGCCTGCGCCTCGTCTGGACACGATAATATCCCCCTCCGGAATCAAGCCTTCGGATATCCGGTATGAAAATGATTTCACAAAGCTTTGCCCTTCTTTGGTGAGGAATCCTACTGTGATTCCTATGTTATCGAGGACTGGGGGCATTCAGCCGAGAGGAGACCGGGGAATCGCAGCATTCGGCCGCGGAATAGTGAGTGGGTGTTGCATAAACACCCTCAAGAAAATAAGCAAAGGCCTCAACTTTCACAAGCTGAGGCTTTTTGAAACCGCTGTATATCCTTTTTCACGTGATGGGATATATGCATTTCAGAATTATGAATATGATGAAGAAACTTATCATGACAGCGGCAGTCCTTTTCTCGGGCATGTCGCTGATGGCGGAGGAGAAGGCTCTGCCGAGTGCTGACAGATCGGCGGGTATGCCGATTATGGAGGCTTTCGCCAAGCGGAAGTCAGTGAGGAATTTCTCGGGCAGGGAGCTCTCGCAACAGGAATTGGGCAATCTCCTATGGGCAGCCATGGGGCAGAACCGTGCGGACGGGAAACTGACTGCGCCGTCATGCCGTAACTTCCAGGAGATACGCCTTTTCGTGTTCGGCAAGGATGGAGTCTGGGAATATATACCCGCCTCCCATTCCGTGAGGCAGGTGGCGGCGGGCGACCACAGGGCTCTTGTGGCCGGAGGCCAGGAGTTCGTGAAAAGTGCTCCCATAAGTCTGGTGATGATAGCCGACATGACTAAGTTTGGCAAAGCCGACGAGCGCGCGAAGATGATGGCGGCGGTAGATGCCGGCATCGTCAGCGAGAACATATCTCTGGCGTGTGCCGGACTCGGACTGGCCACTGTTCCACGTGCCACAATGGATTCGGCCGCTATCCTGAAGCAGCTCGGACTCCCGGAGAACCACATGGCGATAATGAATAATCCTGTAGGTTTTGAGGGTGAATGATCACAAGACAAATAGTTGGGATAACTGATGTGGTACGTTTCCGCTCCTTGTGCGTCTTAAAAAGGGGCATATGATCATATGGAAAGAAAGGATTTTGAAATAATGGCTCCCGTGGGGAGCTGGGAATCACTTGCGGCGGCCCTCGCCGCGGGCACCGATGCCGTGTATTTCGGCATAGAGGGGCTCAACATGCGTTCCCGTTCGAGTGCCAATTTCACCGCCGACGATATGCGGCGCATCGTGGAGGAATGCGATGCGTCAGGGGTAAAGACATATCTGACTGTCAACACTATAGTCTACGATTCCGACATGGAACTGATGCGCTCGATCGTGGATGCCGCCAAAGCTGCCGGTGTCAGCGCCATCATAGCTTCCGACATGGCGGTGATACTTTATGCCAGGAGTATCGGTCAGGAGGTGCATATCTCCACGCAGGTAAATGTCACCAATATAGAGGCTGTGAGATTCTACAGTCAGTTTGCCGACGTCATGGTGCTGGCGCGCGAGCTTAATCTTGATCAGGTGAAGGCCATACATGAAGCCATCGTAAGGGAGGGCATCACGGGCCCGGGGGGACGTCCGATCCGTCTGGAGATGTTCTGCCACGGTGCTCTCTGTATGGCTGTGAGCGGAAAATGCTATATGAGCCTTCATGAGCTCAACTCGAGTGCCAACCGTGGAGCCTGCAATCAGATATGCCGGCGTTCATATACGGTGCGCGACCGTGAGACCGGCGAGGAACTGGTGGTCGATAACAAATTCATAATGTCGCCCAAAGATCTGAAGACGATACATTTCCTCGACCGTATGGTCGATGCCGGCGTGCGTGTATTCAAGATTGAGGGGAGGGCCCGGGGTCCCGAATATGTACATGAGGCAGTGGAATGTTATTCTGAGGCACTGCAGGCCGTCTGCGACGGCTCTTTCTCGGAAGATAAGGTGGCAGGATGGGATGCCCGTCTTGATAAGATATTCAACCGCGGCTTCTGGAACGGATACTATCTGGGACAGCGTCTGGGGGAATGGAGTTCAAAATACGGCTCGTCGGCTACCCGCACCAAGGTCTATGCCGCTAAAGCCATACGTCATTTCCCGAAAATCGGGATAGGGGAGTTCCAGATGGAAGCCGGTGAATTGAAAGTCGGCGACGAGGTGGTTGTGACAGGCCCCACTACGGGTGCTCTGATATTCAATGTCGAGGAATTGCGTCTTGACCTGAAACCTGTGGAGATGGTGAAGAAGGGAGACCGTTTCTCCCTGCCGGTGCCTGCCAAAGTCCGTCCTTCCGACCGTCTCTACCTCTGGCGTAAAAACTAAAATCAGAAATTATGGGAATCAGAAAGGCATTTATCACAACTATCGTCCTGTGCGCCTCATGTCTCTGTGTCGCTTATGCCGGGGAGGAGAGTCAACGGCAGGTTGCCGGTGAAAGCCAGTTAAATAATGTTGCAAAATTCAATCTCGCCACATACAACATACGTTATTATAGCAAGCGTGATTCCCTGAAGGGTAACACCTGGGAGCGGCGCAGTCCGCAGATTGCTCAACTGGCCAGATACCACGGATTTGATATTTTCGGCACTCAGGAGTGTCTTAAGTTCCAGCTTGAGGATCTCAAAAGATTGCTCCCCGGCTTCGATTACATAGGGGTCGGGCGAGATGATGGAGGCTCAAAAGGGGAGCATGCAGCGATATTCTTCGACACATCGAAGTTTTCTGTAGAAGATCATGGAGATTTCTGGCTTTCGGAGACGCCGGATGTGCCCGGACGCGGATGGGATGCCGCCTACAACCGGGTGTGCACGTGGGGACGCTTCCGTCATAAGGATTCCGGCAAAGAGTTTCTTTATTTCAATCTACATATGGATCATAAAGGTAGGAAAGCCCGTCTGGAGAGCGGCCGGCTGATACAGAAAAAGATAAAGGAATTCGGAAGTGATCTGCCGGTTTTTCTGTCGGGTGATTTCAATGTGGATCAGACCAATGAATGCTATCTGGCAATCGCGCGGTCGGACGAGCTGGATGATGCTTATGAGCGCGCATCTTTCCGTCACGCGCCCAACGGGACATGGAATAACTGGAAACCCGGTAATTTTTCCATAAGCCGTATAGACCATATCTTCGTGTCGCCTCAGGTGAAGGTCGGAAAATATGGAATTCTGACTGACACATATCTCACGGCAGAAAAGGAACAGGACGTGATGAAAGACCATGACAGCTTCGATGTTAAATTCTTTAAGCGTACAATCCGTGTCCCGTCAGACCATTACCCTGTGATGATAGAGGTGGAGATACCATAAGAAGGCAGATGTAACTTATTGGTTAATGAATGTTAAAATCGGGGGGGGGTAATGATAAATGTTTTTAAATTGTTGAAATTTGGTTAAATTTGCAACTTATTATCATTTATCAGAACCTCTCCTTGCATTTTTATGCGAAAGATTAACATTTTGATGGCATCTGCCGTGCTGACAATGACACTGCAGGCCCAGAATCCGGTGGAACCCGATTCGCTGACCGGTGAAACCTCGTTCTCGCAAGAGTTGGAGGACTTTGTCATTGTTGCATCGCCGGTGCTTCATAAGGCAGACCGCGATGTGTATACTCCATCTGCGGATGCGCGAAAGGTGTCGCCCGACGGTTTGTCGCTGTTGCAAAACATGAAAATACCGGCACTTTCGGTAAATACTGTGCTTAATACTGTTACGAATCCCGGTGGAGGCGTGCAGTTGCGGATCAACGGGCGCGAGGTGGCGGTGCAGGATGTGCTCAATCTTTCCCCTGAGAGCATTGTCAAGGTGGAGTATCTTGAGAATCCGGGGCTGCGCTATAAGGATGTGAATGCTGTTTTGAATATTATTGTCAGAAATCCGTCGGCGGGAGGGTCGCTGAGCGTAACCACTATGTTATGGAGCAAGGATATGCCTTCTGGTAATTATATGGGAAATCTGAAAATAAACAGAGGGAAATCGCAGTGGAGCATTTATAATGAGACACAGGTGCGCGACCATGTGCCAATGCATCGTGATTATAATGAGACCTTTAATTTTCCTGACGGACAGACGCTCAGAAGAGTGGAAACTCCGTTAGGTGGTTACTACAACAACAATCAGATGTGGAGCGGGCTCAGTTATTCCTACATAAATCCTGAAAAGACCACTATCTGGACAGGATTGCGTCTGAATCATCAGAATCCGAACACGCTTCGTTACGAGGGTATGCTGGAGACGGTGTCAGACACGGAGAAAGAGAGGCATTATCTCTCTTCCACTTCGTATAACATGTTTGTGCGCCCCACTTTAGAGTTTTATCTCGATCATAAGATCGGCCATAGGCAGACAATCGCATTCAATGCGACAGCGAGCTACAGGTATGGCAAACCGGGTTCGGAATATATCGAAAGCGCGGAGAAGGGTTCTGATCTGATCTCCGATATCACGACATCGATCATCGACAACAACTTCGGTTTTTCGCTGGAGGGTAACTATATCAAGGAATGGCGCGCAGCTTCCGCCACGGGAGGCATAAAATGGAATGGCAGCCGCAACCGATCCAAATATGTGACTTCCGATAACGCTGTGTATCATCAGCGGCAGGATGCATTATATTTTTTCGGAGAATATACCCATCGCATAGGCAATGTGTCGCTGACAGGAGGCCTGGGCGCGCAATACACCGACATCTATATGAGAGAATCAGCGCGTGGCACCAACTCCTGGGAAGTGCAACCGCGTATCTCCATCATGTGGCGTAAGGAATGGTCGACATTGCGCGCAAGTCTCCGGCGCAGCACCTCATCACCCTCTTTGAGTCAGACAAATCCTGTGGTGCAGCAACTCGACCCTGTTCAGTATCAGTATGGCAATCCGACACTGAAACCTTATTCGTGGTTTCATTACAATCTGGCATGGAGCGTGAATGTGCCGCGTGCGAATTTCAATCTTAAGGCAACGATGAGATCGGCCGATAATCCTATATTCAAGCATTCGTATTGGGAGGATAACCGGCTTATGCAGACTTATTCCAACGATGGTGATTATCGGGATTTCGGTTTCAGCCTTGCGGCCAGTCTGGAGGTTGTGCCTGAATGGTTTTTCTTTGAGGGTAATGTCGACTTTTCAAGACAATTCTCCAAAGGGAAGAATTTCCGCCATGTCATCAGCACGTGGGGCGGCAGCGCGCAGGCTATGTTGCGTCATTGGGGATTCAATCTCATTTTTCAGCTAAATCAGGCGAAGAACAGTCTGTGGGCACAGGAGATAAACCGTCCTGAATCGTTCAATATGTTCATGTTGCAATATTCATGGAAGGACTATACTGCGGCCGCATTTCTGATGATGCCGTTCGGGCGATATAACCAGGAGGAGACGAGCCTTGATGCCAATTATTCATACACCAGCATCATGCGGTCGCCATTTATAGAGCGGATGTTCGGAGTCCGGCTGTCGGCCACTTTGAAGTGGGGCAAGCAGAAACGGGAGGCCAACCGTCTTCTGGAAGGCGACGATAATGTCGGAGGCTCTACTGCGGGAGGGCGCTGAGGACGGATCGTCTCCGGGATAGCTATAAAAAACGTGACATTCGATTGGCCATAGGGCCGATGAATGTCACGCTTTTTTGTGGGAAGGGATTTTATGTTGTAATGTCTGACAGCAGAGGGGTTATTTGCCGGAGATGTATGCGTCGATTGCCTTGGCGGCGCGGCGTCCGGCGCCCATTGCCAGGATCACGGTGGCCGCGCCTGTGACGGCGTCGCCTCCGGCGAAGACTCCCGGGCGCGTGGTGCGTCCCTCCTCGTCGGCCACTATGCAGCCGCGGCGGTTAGTGTCAAGTCCTTTGGTGGTCGATTTGATGAGTGGATTAGGGCTCGTGCCGAGGGCCATGATCACCACGTCGCAGTCGATGGTGAAGTTGCTTCCCTCTTTCACTATTGGGCTGCGGCGGCCGCTCTCATCGGGTTCCCCGAGCTCCATCTCCACACATTCGATGCCTGCGACGTTGCCTTTTTCATCGGCAATGACGCGCACAGGGTTGGTGAGCATACGGAACTCGATACCCTCCTGCTTGGCGTGGTGCACCTCCTCCACGCGGGCCGGCAGTTCCGCCTCGCTGCGGCGATATACGATCACAGCCTCCGCCCCCAGTCGTTTGGCCGTGCGCACGGCATCCATGGCCACGTTGCCTCCACCCACTATCACGGCCTTGCGCCCCGGATAGATGGGCGTGTCGTAGTCATCGTCGTAGGCGTGCATAAGGTTGGCGCGGGTAAGGAACTCGTTGGCTGAGAAGACTCCGTTGAGGTTCTCCCCCTCGATACCCATGAATCGGGGCAGGCCTGCTCCGGAGCCTACGAATACAGCATCATATCCCTCGCGGTCGAGGAGATCGTCGACGGTCAGCGTCCGTCCGACTATCACGTCGGTCTCGATTTCGACACCGAGGCGTTTCACGGCTTCCACCTCGCGGGCCACGATCCTCTCCTTGGGTAGTCGGAATTCAGGGATACCATAGACGAGCACTCCCCCCACATCGTGTAAGGCTTCGAAAATCTTAACCTGGTAGCCGAGACGTGCGAGGTCGGACGCACACGCAAGCCCGGCAGGCCCTGAACCTACCACAGCCACCTTCCGCCCGTTGGGAGTGATTTCGGGTTTTGGAAGTTCTGCGGCGTGTTCTATGGCCCAGTCGCCCACATATCTCTCGAGTTTGCCGATTGCCACAGGCTCCGACTTTATGCCGAGCACACACGAGCCCTCGCACTGGCTCTCTTGCGGACACACGCGCCCGCACACGCTCGGCAGGGAGCTGTCGGCGGCTATCGTGGCAGCGGCGGCGGCCAGGTCGCCCCCGGCCACATGATGGATGAATCCCGGTATATCGATATGTACGGGGCAGCTTCCCACACATCTCGGCTTCGGGCAATTAAGGCAGCGTGACGCCTCCAGGGTGGCTTCCTCTGAGTTGTAGCCGTAGCACACCTCCTCAAAATTAGTGGCCCTCGCCTGAGGGTCCTGTTCCCTTACGGGCACTCTCGGTATTCTGTTAGCCATGGCATTTGCAGTTATGGGTTTCAGGATTTGTCTTTCTGTTGTCGCGATACATGTTCTGGCGCCTCATCGCCTCGTCGAAGTCCACCTTATGGGCATCGAACTCAGGGCCTTCCACACATGTGAATCGGGTCTTGCCATCAACTGTGACGCGGCATGCCCCACACATTCCCGTGCCGTCGACCATGAGGGCGTTGAGCGACACCATTGTGGGTATGCCGTATTCCTTAGTGGTCATTGAAGCGAACTTCATCATTATCATGGGGCCGATTATCACGCAGTGGTCGTATGTTTTCCCCTGATTGTCGATGAGGTCTTTCATAAGACCTGTCACCATGCCGTGGAATCCTTCTGAACCGTCGTCGGTGCAGAGGAACACGTTGCCGACGGTCTTCATCTCGTCGACATACGTGAAGAGGTCGCGCGTCTTCGCGCCTATTATCACGTCGGCCGTCACGCCATGCTCCTTCAGCCATTTCACCTGCGGATAAACCGGTGCGGTGCCCACACCGCCTGCTACGAAAAGAATCCTCTTTTTGCGGAGCTCCTCCTCCGGAAGGTCGAGCAAGTCGGAAGGGTTGCCAAGGGGGCCTGCGAAGTCGGCGAAAGCGTCACCCTCCCGGAGGTCTACGATTTTGCGCGACGACAGGCCTATGGCCTGAGTAACTATGGTGACGGTGCCTTTATCAGCATCAAAGTCGCATATTGTCAGGGGGATGCGCTCTCCGTGGGAATCGGTGCGCACGATCACGAATTGCCCGGGCTTGGCCGAGGCAGCCACGCGTGGCGCGTGGACTTTCATCTCCACGATATTGGGGGAGAGTTCACATCTGCTGGTTATCTCAAACATATTGTATCGTTTTTCGTTGGTTTAGGTTTTCCGTTATCCTGTCGGTCGTAGATACCCGACCGGCAGGATAACGTCAATTATTTGTCATGAATTAATCGTCAGTTCGCTGACTCATAATCACTATCGCTAATTACTAATTGCTAATTGCTAATTACTAATTACTTATAGGTGCTCCATCTGTAGAGGTCTTTGATAGATGGCTTCTTGCCGTGCATGAATATTCCGATGCGATATATTTTTGCGGCCACCCATGCCATGAATATGAAGGAGAGGTAGAGCAATCCGAGGGAGGCCCAGATCTGCCATCCTGGTATATCGAAGGGTATCCTTATGAGCATCACCATCGGAGAGGTGAAGGGTATGAACGACAGCCACATGCCGAGAGTTCCGCTGGGATCCTGCGCCACGGCCATGCCGCCGATAAGGCCTATGATGATGGGAATTGTGGCGAAAGATACGAGCTGTGAAGCGTCCTGCACGCTGTCGACGGCCGATCCGATGGCCGCGAAGATGGAGGCATAGAAAAGGAAGCCGCCGATCAGAAAGAGGAGTATGTAGCAGAAGATCTTGGCTATATATGCCACTGAACCGAGTATGGAGATGGCTTGCAGAAGATCGGTGTCGACCGTGGCCTGGGCCATGTCGAGATTGCCCGAATTAAACATCTCAACCTGCGCGCTCACCGATTCGGGGAGGAGAGCCGGGAGGAGGAAAGCCGAGATCATGCATGTCAGCACGCCCCATATCACTATCTGAGTGACGGCCACGAGGCCGACACCAAGAATCTTGCCGAGCATCAGCTGCATAGGTTTCACGGAGGTGACTACGAGTTCGAGCACCCTGTTGTTTTTCTCTTCGATGATGGAGGTCATCACCATCTGTCCGTACATCAACAGGAACATATACAGGATGAAAGCCATGGCTATGCCGAGGAGATATGAAAGCATCGACGATGTGTTCTCCCCCTGGCCTGACTCATCGAGGCGCACGGTCTGGAGGGTGACGTCGCTATGGATGTCATCGAGTATCTCCTGGAGATTGGCGATATTGTATTTATTCAACCGATAGTCTTCAATCGCTTGGTTGACAATGCCCTTTATCTGGCTCTCAAGCTCGATGGAGGCTGCGTCGTGGAGATATAGCGTGATGGAGCTCTTCCGGTTGTCAGCTATATCGCCGCGTATGGAGAGCACTCCGTCGAACCGTTCGTTGGTCAGCTCCGTGTCGGCATCCTTCACAGGCACGAAAGTGACGTGGTCAGGTTTCTCCTCCATGAGGCGAGGAAGCACCAGTCCGCTTCCGTCGGCCACCGCTATGGTGCGTTCTGTGGGGGTTGAGAAGATGGCGATCAGCGCCGGAGCCGCCATGAAGAGCACCATCAGCACTGGCATCAGGAGGGTGGTGATGATAAAGCTTTTCTTGGCTACACGCTCGCGGAATTCACGGGCGATGATGATGTTTATCCTTGATTTCATTTGAATAGAGTTCTTGAGTTGTTTTCCGTTGCCGTAATTATGAGTTGGGAGATTGCCTCACTGCTGCTGGTTGTTTGATTCCACTGTCTGTATGAAAATATCGTTCATGGAGGGGAGGGCACGGTCGAACGTCACCAGATCCACTGCCTTGTTTACGAGGTCGATCACCTCGCGGCGGTCAGTATCGGGCTGTAGACGGACTACGGCTTTGTTCAGACCGTGCTCCGTGGAGAAACGGCAGTCCATTATTCTTTCGCCGAGGGCCTGGAGCAGGTTGGAGGGCTCTCCCTCGAAACTTATCCGGTAGCGGCCTTTCCCCATGTTCTGGCGGATCTCAGCCACATTGCCTGAAAGAATGTTGTGGGAACGGTTGATCAGGGTGATGTTGTCGCACAGCGTCTCCACGCTTTCCATATTATGCGTTGAGAATATCACGGTGGCACCGTTCTCGCGGTTGAGCCGGAGAATCTCGCGGGTCAGTATATCTGTGTTGATAGGGTCGAAGCCGGAGAATGGTTCATCGAATATAAGGAGTTTGGGACGATGGAGCACAGTGACGATGAACTGCACTTTCTGTGCCATGCCTTTGGAAAGCTCCTCCACTTTCTTGTTCCACCAGTCCATTATTTCGAGACGTTCGAACCATTGGCGCAGTTCTGCCATTGCTTCCCTGCTTGAAAGTCCTTTGAGCTTGGCGAAGAACATGGCCTGATCGCCTACCTTCATTTTCTTATATAGGCCACGTTCCTCCGGAAGATAGCCGATATGTGCCACGTCATCCTCCACCAGGGGGTGGCCGTCGAAGATCACTTCTCCGGAATCGGGAGCCGTAATATGGTTGATGATTCTTATCAGTGTGGTTTTCCCGGCTCCGTTAGGCCCCAGGAGTCCATAGATAGAACCTTCGGGGATCGAGAGCGATACGTTGTCGAGGGCAAGATGCTTCGTATAGCTCTTGCTTACATTGTTTACCTGAAGTATATCCATTTTTTTCGTTTCGTGACTGGTTCCGCGTTGTCCATCTCTCCGTGCGAGATATGCCGGAGTTTCATGTTGTCGGTCATCACATTGCAAAATTACAAAAATAAAGCCGTTAAAAAAGAAAAAGAGCATAAAAAACGCAATAGATCCTCGCGCGCGTATTAAATGTTGCGTCAAGGCCGACTGTGCCGCATGTTTCGGCCAATTCATAAGGTATGTATTTCCGGCAGTGTTATGCCGTGAAGATAAGTGTGGGGTGTGGAGGGGGATGTAGACCGATAAAAAAGCCTCCGGAGGCGATAAAAGAAGCCCCCGGAAGCAAGAAAAAATGCGTCGCGGGGATAAAAAACAGTGAAACCTGCAAAAGGTGAAACACGGGAAAGGGGCGCATTGTTCTGCCGATTAACAAAACGAAATATATTTTAACATCTGTTGATTCGGCGGACACTCAGTGTCTTACGAGCCCGGAAAAATAAAAAGATGCTGAAAAACATAAAAAGACTTGCGGAGGGGAAAAATCGGTTGTAATTTTGCAACCGCAAACGGGAAACGACGCAAGCCGCCACCCGGGAGCAAAAAGAGAGAACATTGACAACAATGCCACAGGACAAGACCGGACGGATGGAGACATCGTCCGGGCCATACAGACAGAGACAAGGAGACACGGAACAGAAGTCTCCGTCAATCGAAGTCACCAGGCAAAACCACAAGGCGGATGATCCGGCCGAAGACAAACAGAGGCCATCCGGAAGGGTGGCCGCCAACGAGTAGAAAATAGGAAACTATAAGATACTAACAGCGGAGAGTTTGATCCTGGCTCAGGATGAACGCTAGCGGCAGGCTTAACAC